>ERZ778516.384-NODE-384-length-37101-cov-10.691303_pt1 | contig 37101 bp, 30 predicted proteins | sample MGYA00510342_ERZ778516 | MGnify/ENA primary metagenome ERZ778516 (study PRJEB29527, sample SAMN07138961) | mouse gut metagenome | material: feces | host: mouse | place: China:Nanjing | collected 2016-01-25 ...
ATGGAGCATATATGGGATTCATTACAAGAAAAGGTGTAAAGTCCTTTCGTGTGAAGGGACTTTTAAAGGGGGTACAAAACCTGTATATTGCCAGTCAGTGGATTATGGCACCGGGAGGGCTTCCGGTAGCAGTAACGGCAGGAAAGTTCGCTGTGTGGCGGATTGCCCGAAGAGATAAAAGAATGATAGATTATAATAATTAACCTAAGAATTAAGGCGGGAAAGCGTTTATTGGAAGAAAACCGATGGACACTTTTCTGTTTTTAAATACAGCAATACACTGCCATTCCCCACCAGTCCATTTTTCATTTCAGATACAGTGATTTTGAGAAATGGAGGACAGGGCATTGACAGAAAAAAGATAGAGAAGATAAAAAGGTGCGGCAGTTTATACTGTTCTGCCGTACTGAACTGAAGAATACAGCGCCAACAAATGAGTAAGGGAGGTTATGGATTTGGAGCTAAAAATAACAGAAAGGCTGATGATATGTGTTATAGAAAAAAGTTTCCGTTTTCTTTTGGTAAGTGTCTTGGTGTTTAGCTTGACGTTTGTGGGATGTTTAAAAATGGGGATGATTGTTATACTGGGACTTATACGGCAGATGATACGGTTATAAACGCATGGGAAAAGAACACCGTGAAATATATTTGAATCATGCCAACCGTACACAAGGGGAAAACTTAAAAACTATATTGAGATATAAGGTTTCAGATATGGCGTAATACTATGATAAAAACGAAAGGGAATGAAATATGGCCAGACCAACAACAAAAACTTGGGATAAAAAATATTTGTGGGAGAAGGTCACCGTTATTCGTTGGTTTTGTTTTTTATCTTATAGGAAAGCCCTCCGGGCAGGAGGCGCAGGTCCTGCCCTTCATCCTGCCCCCGCTTATTCCTCAAAATAGAAGCGTAATTCATCCTTTAAATTCTCCAGCCTTTCTGCCACAGGCCGGCTCCCATCTGTCATAAAAACTGTCTGATAAATCAAAGAATTTTCATATTCGCAGAACCGGGCCGTTGTAACCTGCTGTGTGAGCTGGGACAATTCTTCCGCTTTCTTTGCAGCGTCTTCCTGATATTCTTCTGTCCCAAGGGAAAACTTGTACTGGAATAACGGTACAACTGCATTGTTATTCACAGGGATAGCCGAAGGCCCCCATACATTCCCAAAGCCTTCCCAGCCTGTGCTGCCCTGCATTTCATCTGACAGCAAAAAGGCCAGGAATTCGCCAGCTTGGGAAGCGCATGCGCTGTTTGCCCGGACTGCTGCAAATATACTCACCTGCGCGTTAACCCCTCCTTCCCCATTTGGGAACGGAAGGAACTTAATGTCTGTACCCGAAGCAAAAGACTGTTTCACAAGCATTGCAAATCCCTCATCGTTGGAACTCCCAATCGTCATAACATCAGGCAATTCCGGCGCATTTTCATCTGTAATTCCCGATCCTTCTTCTAACAGCTCTGCCATATCCTGCAATTCCTTGGAAACCGTCACGGATTTTTCCTCATAATCCAAAACAGGCGTCCCAAAAAGCCCAGGCAGATACCATTTCATCAAAGATTCGTTGCGGAAGCTTTCCACCCCTGCATGGGCGGCAACCTCTTTTAGGAATTTATCCGGCTGGCCGGAGGACGGCTGGAAATCCCCAAGCGTATCATCTGCCACAGCAATGCCTGCCAGCCTATATCCCAGTGGCAGAAAATACTGTTTCCCATCCACTTCCCCTGCTTTTACCACCGTCTGGTTCAGCGGCAGGCCTTTGATCCCGTCTATCACTGTGTTCAGGTCTAAAAATACCCCGTTGTAACTGCTTTTTACCATGTCCGGCAATAAGCTGTCGCTTTCGTCCAGAAGGAAGACATCCGGCCCCTTGCCTGCCATAATCTGCACCTGCATGTCCTTTATCGCTTTCTTGTTTTTCTCCGTTTTCTCCGTAGGCGTATTATCAATCCAGGGGATTATTTCAACCGTTACGTCCGTTTCTGGGTGCAGCTTACGATATTGGGATATTACCACCTGATAAAATTCTTTCTGGTTTTCGGAAACAGCAATAACCATCTCCGGCTGGTTCCCGGCGCCTTTTGCGGCGTCTTTTTCAGAGGAAGGGCTGGAAGGCGCACAGGATGTGAAAGAACCTATGCATAAGAGCCCTGCCAGGATGAGCGCTAATTTTTTTTTCATAATACAAACCTCCTGATTGATTTTGAAACAGAATGTCTTACATATGGTATGATTTTTTAAAAAGTATACTATAACTTGTAGTAATATACAAGAAAAAATTTGTTACTGCACTAAGATAATGCGGCAGAGCGTACCAGGCAATGGCATACCTATATTGCCCCGGCGGTTACATATCTTTACGTTTACGACAGATTTATCCCCATTTAAGAAAAAAATGGGGATAGGGACCAGAAAAGGTTATAATGGGATGAAACCGAAAGGAGGAGCAAGGATATGAAAAGGACAATCGGAATTATATTGCTGGAGTTTGTGAAATTAGTGAAAAAAAGAGAGTTTCTAATCGGCCTGGGCCTGGTGTTGGTTATGGGAGGAGGGATGGTATACGGCGCGTATTCGTTCCCGGACAGCTTTGGGGTGCACAATGTAATCGCATTTTTTGGAAATTTTTCCAGTATTTTAATTATGTTTTTAGCGGCAAAAAGCTTAGGGGAGGAGTTTGACTTAAAAACAGCCACATTTGTGTTTACGTCAAGAAGCAGCAGGCTCCAGATTGCCACGGCAAAAATTGTGGGCGTGGCTCTTGCCAGTATGCTGGTTGGCCTGTGCGGCGGGATTTTAAACGACATTGCATTGGTAATCTGTAAACAGCCCTGGACGCCGGCTGTATTAGCGGGTGCCATTGGGAAGGAGATCCTGATTTATATGGTTTATGGCTTTGCCATAGGGGCAACGGCAGTGATGCTCACCTGTTTTTACAATACAACCATTACGCCCCTTATTTACCTGATCATACTGTTTTGGGTAATGCCAGGTATCCTGCAGATTGCCGGGCAGAAAATACCGGCGCTGGGAAAAATAATGGATTATGTGCTGTTCTGCGTGTCTGACCAGTTCCTGATGTATCAGGACTGGAGCCTGAAAAATATCGCAGTATTTATAGGCACAGGCATTGTATTTTCAATGGTTGGCATGGCTGCTTTACAGAAAAAGGATTTATAGGGGGTAAGCCCCCTATGAGATCTGGAGCTGCTGTATGAACAGGCCGTCTTTGATTTGGGTTTCATGGTAAATATTATCATAACGGTTCAGGATTTCAGACACATTGTGGAGGCCGATGCCATGTCCGTCCCCTTTTGTGGTTACGCCCTTTTTGTACATCTGGGCTACAGAAAGCCCTTTGTCAGCAAACGTATTGGATATGATAAACACGGTATCCTGATTCATTTTGCCCAGATGGAAATTAATGGTAGGCTGCTCTGTTTCAAGGCATGCTTCCATGGCGTTATCCAGATAAATCCCAAGCATCCTGGTAAGGTCGACAGGTTCCATATGGATGGAATCAATGTCATCCGGAATATCAATATTTACTTCAATATCCTGGTTGGCGGCTAAGAGCAGCTTGGCGTATAAAATGCTTTTCAGTTCCAATGGCTTGATATGTAATAAGTTGTTCAGGGTTCCGTTTTTTTGCGTAAGGTTTTTTTGCATTGGCAAAATGTGCCCATAAAAAAAGGCTTCCAGCTCCTCATATTTTTTTTCATCAATATATGCAGCAAGGGAAGCCATAATATTGATATAATCATGCTTGAAGGAACGCAGGTTATTATATACCAATTCCAGGTTTTTGGTGTATTCATTTAAATTTTCCAGATATTCTACTTTTTTCTGGGTTTCGTAGTTTTTTTGGCTGTCCGTAGTACAATAAGGACCATGCTTATGGTAAACAGGGAATAAAGGGTTACCGAAGAAGCCATGAGAAAGTATTCCCTGTGGGTGATTTCTAAATGGTCGAAAAAAGAAGCCAGCGTGTAACTCAAAAATGCGCAAAGAAAAAGGGTTAAGGCAATGGATCCCAGGAGCTTTTTGCCCATGCTTTCAAAAGTACTGATAAGATGGTCCTGGATCAGCCGCCTGGCCAGATAAAGGACAGGGCAGGATGCTGCCGCCGTGCAGGCGGGTATTGCCACAAGAAGCAGCTTATCAGAATTCATGTCCTGTACAGAGAGGCTCCATAACAGATTCATTCCCAGCCCGATTAAATTGAGCAGCACGCAGTTAACAATGTAACTAAGGGGCATATAAAAAACAGCGTATGGTTTTTTGGTGAACTGCATGATTAGGAAAGAATTAACCACCAGAAATACAAATATCATAGGGGAGAAGTCCAGGAATGAATGAAGGAAGCAAAGGGCTGACGATGATAAAAGGAAAATAAGGTAATTCTTTTTGGAAATATGCGGATGGGCTAATATAAAAATATCGCAGGCAAACATAAATGAAAGAGAGATAGAAGAAATTAAATATAGTGTAATCATAATAAGCTCCTTAAAACATCAGATTTTGGCGATGGGTTTATTATAATTTAATGCAGGTAAATTGGCAAGAAAAAATTCATATCAGGGAGGAAAACGATGAATTGTGTATTGAAAGTTAACAATGTCAGCAAAAAGGCAAAAGATTTCCAGATTTTAAATAAAGTTTCCTTTGAGCTTGGAAGAGGGGAGATTGTTGGGCTGATTGGGCCGAATGGAGCCGGAAAAACCAGCATTATGAAAATATTAGTAGGGCTGACAAGGAATTACACCGGGGAAGTGGACTTAAGCAGTGTCAGGGATATTGGCTGCATGATTGAAACCCCTAATTTTTATCCATACAGCACAGGATACCAGAACCTGATGTACTTTGCTAAGCTAAATGGCGTAGGGGAACAGAAGGTGCAGGAGCTGCTGGGCTTGCTGGGGCTTGAAAGTGCGGCAAATAAAAACGTCAAGGCATATTCCCTTGGCATGAGGCAGAGGTTAGGGATTGCCCAGGCCTTATTAAAGGAGCCGGATGTCCTGATATTGGATGAGCCGACCAATGGGCTGGACCCGGAAGGGATTTATGAAGTCCGGGAATATATCAGGAAGATTGCGAAGGAAAAAAATATTACAGTGTTGATTTCCAGCCATTTGCTGGGTGAATTAGAAAAAATGTGCGACAGGGCAATTATAATCAAAAAAGGGGAAATTATTCAGTGCATGGATTTTGGCAAGGATGATAAGAAGGAAAAAAAGATTGTTTATGTAATTGAAAGCATGGACGCAGGAGCTGCACAGGAAATCCTCCGGGAACATGGCTACCATGTGGTTTCACAGAACGGGCAGGAGGTGCGGATCAAAATTGGCACCGGTGAAAAAGCGGACGCCGTAAAATTGCTGGTATCCAACCATATATTAATGACGGGGCTTTATGAGGCCTGTGAAACGCTTGAGGATACTTTCCTGGGGCTGATGAAGGGATAAGGGCGTGGCAGCTTTCAGAAAAGAAATGTCCCTGATGCCGCAGGGAAGCTTTGGTTCCCTTATGGAAAAATAGATGTAAGGAGAAAATGCAGCATGTTAAAAATATATATTTGTGAAGACATAGAAGTGGAAAGGGATAAAATGCAGCAGGTGATCGAAAATATTGTCCTTATGGAGGAACTGGACATGGAACTTTGCTGCGTTTCTGAGGACCCCCATAAAATTCTTGAAAAAGTGAAAGAAACAGAGGAGGTTGGGATATATTTTCTGGATATTGCCCTGGGCGCAGACATGACAGGGTTGACGTTGGCACAGGAAATCAGGAAATATGATCCAAGGGGGTTTATTATTTTTGTTACGACCCATTCAGAAATGAGTTACATGACGTTTATTTACAAGTTAGAAGCATTGGACTTCATTTTGAAAGACGCCCCGGAAGAACTGGGGACAAGGCTGCACGACTGCATCCTCAAGGCAGGCCAAAGGTTTGCGTCTGCGAATAATAAAGTGCATGCAAATTTTTCTGTGAAAGTAAATGAGAAGGTATTTACGGTAGATTATGACGATATTCTCTTTTTTGAAACATCTCCGAATGTGCATAAGATTATTTTACACTGCAAAAACCGCCAGATGGAATTTTTAGGGAAAATCAAAGAGATTGAAAAAAAGGTGGATGGGCGGTTTTACCGCTGCCACCGGTCTTATTTGGTAAATAAGGACAATATCAAGGAAATTGATTTCCAGAATGGGGTGATTTATATGGTGAATGGAGATGAATGCCTGCTTTCTTCCCGCATGAAGAAAGGCCTGAAATAAAAATAGGGCGCGGCACCCCTTTTGACACCCTAATCGTAATATGGAAAATACTTGACATGATGGAATGCGGAAAATATAATGGTACATGTCTGGCGCAGAGTACCACACCTTAAAGGAATACTCGGACAAGCATCAGCAGACGATAACAGAAACCATCAAAACGGGAGTTGGCTTATTGTATAAAACCTGCAAGTAAGGCAGGGGATTTTTTCTTTTTAAGATTCAAGTGGAAATACAGCATACAAGGGCATGGCATAAAAAGGAGGAGCAGCATGGCATTGGCAAAGAAGCCTGTAAATGGCATGAAGGATATTTTACCGGAAGAAATGCAGATCCGGGACTACGTAATGAATGTAATCAAAGAAACTTACCGCAGCTTTGGGTTTACCCCCATTGAAACCCCCTGCATGGAAAACATTGCAAACTTAAGCAATAAGCAGGGCGGGGAGAACGAGAAACTGATTTTTAAAGTCCTGAAGCGGGGGGAGAAGCTGAACCTTGAAACCGCCCAGGCAGAACTTGACGTGGTGGATTTTGGGATGCGTTATGATTTGACCGTGCCTTTGGCAAGGTTTTATTCCAATAACGCCAACAGCCTGCCTTCCCCATTTAAGGCCCTGCAGATGGGCAATGTCTGGCGGGCAGACCGTCCCCAGCGGGGCAGGTACCGCCAGTTTATGCAGTGCGATATCGATATTTTAGGGGAGCCCAGCAACCTTGCGGAAATTGAATTGATTCTTGCAACTACCACCACGCTTGGCAGGTTAGGCTTCAAAAATTTCCAAATCCGTATCAATGAACGTCGGATTTTGAAGGCTATGGCAGCTTACAGCGGTTTTTCCGAGGATTCTTATGACACGGTATTTATTATTCTGGACAAAATGGACAAGATTGGCCTTGCGGGCGTAGCGGCAGAACTGGAAAAGAACGGCTTTGCAAAAGAATCCATAGACAAATACCTGGAATTGTTCCGCAGTATAGAGGGGAAAGAAGATGTGGGGGCAGGGGTTTCCTGCCTTGCAGGGCAGCTTGGGGAATTTCTGGAGGAGGAAGTGGCCGCAAGCTTAAAGGAAATTGCGTCCTGCGTCAATGGCACCAAGGAAGCAGAATTTGATTTAGTCTTTGACCCGACGCTGGTACGTGGCATGTCTTATTACACAGGGACGATTTTTGAAATTGCCATGCCGGAATTTGGCGGAAGCTGCGGCGGTGGCGGCCGTTACGATAAAATGATTGGGAAATTCACCGGGAACGACGTACCGGCCTGCGGGTTTTCCATTGGGTTTGAGCGGATTATCCTGCTGCTGTTAGAGAGCGGGTTCCAAGTGCCCGGGCAGTCGGAGAAGCTTGCTTACTTAGTTGAAAAAAATTATCCGGAAGAAAAGCTTGCCCAAGTCATTGCAGAAGCCCAGGAGGAGCGCAGGGCAGGGAAACAGGTGCTGGTAGCCCGGATGAACAAAAATAAAAAATTCCAGAAGGAAAAGCTGGCGGCAGAAGGATATGGGGAAATAAAAGAATTTTTTTGCCGGGGTTAAAGTTTTGTTAAGATAAAAATTAATGATCAGGAGGAAAAACATGGCAGAATCAATGAAGGGCCTGCACAGGACCCACAGATGTACAGAAGTATCAGGCAGCGAAATTGGCCAGCAAGTGACAGTCATGGGCTGGGTACAGAAGCGCCGGAATTTAGGGAGCTTAATTTTTATAGATTTGCGGGACCGTTCCGGCCTGCTCCAGATTGTTTTTGACGAGCCGAAGGTGGGAAGCGAAGGCTTTGCGAAAGCGGGCTCCCTGCGGAGCGAATATGTCGTTGCAGTAACCGGGACAGTGGAAAAACGTGCCGCAGCCGTAAATGAAAGCCTGAAAACAGGGGAGATAGAAGTAATTGCTTCTGATATCCGCATCCTGTCAGAAGCAGAAACGCCCCCCTTCCCCATTGAGGAAAATTCCCAGACAAAAGAAGATTTGCGCCTGAGATACCGGTTTTTGGACCTGCGCAGGCCGGATATCCAGCGGAATATGATGATGAAAAGCAAGGTATCCATGCTGCTGCGGAACTTTATGGAACAGGAAGGGTTTTTGGAAATTGAAACCCCCATGCTGACAAAATCCACGCCGGAAGGGGCAAGGGATTACCTGGTGCCCAGCCGGGTGCATCCGGGGACGTTTTACGCATTGCCCCAATCCCCCCAGTTGTTTAAGCAGCTTTTAATGTGTTCCGGCTATGACAGGTATTTCCAGATTGCAAGGTGCTTCCGGGATGAGGACTTGCGGGCGGACCGCCAGCCGGAATTTACCCAGGCGGACATGGAGATGGCGTTTGTGGATGTGGAAGACGTGCTGGAAGTCAATGAGCGGCTGCTCCAATATGTATTCAAGGAAGCAATCGGCGTAGACGTGCCCCTGCCTATCCCGCGGATGACTTGGCAGGAAGCCATGGACCGCTATGGCTCCGATAAGCCGGATACCCGGTTTGGCATGGAACTGGTAAATGTGTCAGGAACCGTGGAAGGCTGCGGCTTCGGCGTATTTACCGGCGCGCTGGAGCAGGGGGGATCTGTCCGCGGCCTGAATGTAAAAGGCCAGGGGGGGATGCCCAGGAAGAAAATTGACAAGCTGGTGGAATTTGCCAAAGGCTGCGGCGCCAAAGGGCTGGCGTATCTGGCAGTCAACGAAGACGGGACCTACAAATCCTCATTTGCCAAATTTATGGAAGAAGATGCCTTAAAGGCTTTGGTGGAAAAAATGGAAGGCCAGCCGGGGGACCTTCTGCTCTTTGCCGCAGACAAAAATAAAATTGTCTGGAACGTGCTGGGGGCAATCCGCTTGGAACTGGGGAAAGAATTTGGCATGATTGACAAAAATAAATACAATTTCCTCTGGGTTACAGAATTTCCATTGCTGGAGTGGTCCGAGGAGGAAAACCGGTTTATGGCAGCCCACCATCCTTTTACCATGCCTATGGAGGAGGACTGGCATCTGATTGATTCCGACCCGGGCGCGGTGCGGGCAAAGGCTTACGATATTGTATTAAACGGCACAGAGCTGGGCGGCGGTTCCGTCCGTATCCATCAGGACGATGTCCAGGAAAAAATGCTGGAAGTGCTGGGCTTTACCAAAGAACGGGCCCATGAGCAGTTTGGTTTCCTGTTAAATGCATTTAAATACGGCGTCCCGCCCCACGCAGGCCTTGCTTTTGGGCTGGACCGGATGATTATGCTGATGGTGCAGTGCGACTCCCTCCGGGATGTCATCGCCTTCCCCAAAGTGAAGGATGCTTCCTGCCTGATGACAGAAGCGCCAGGGGAAGTGGAAGAAAAGCAGCTGGAGGAACTGGCGCTTACAGTGCAGCCCCAGGAGGAAACGGAGGAAGCAGCTCCATAACGCCCATGCCTGCACAGAACAGGAATTTGGCGTATAGTTGCCATCGCTGCCCACGGAAAATAGTACCTTTGCCCAAAAAATCCCCGAATGCAACCGGAAGTTTACATGAAAATCTCCAAAAGCAACACCAAATCGGCAGACTTTACATGCAGGATACGGTAAAATAATTTCACCGGAAGCGCAGAAGGAACTAAAAATAACAGAAAGGTGAAATGAAAATGAACGTATTTGGAGAGAACCTGCAATTTTACAGAAAACAAAAAAGCATGACCCAGGAACAGCTTGCCGAACAGCTTGAGGTATCCCGGCAGACTGTTTCCAAATGGGAGGCTGGGGCTTCTTATCCAGAGATGGAAAAAATCCTCCAGCTTTGCGATACATTTTCCTGCGATATGGATACCTTGCTCCGTAAGGATGCAGCCGTATTGGAAACAGCAGACAGCCAAGGCTATGCCCGGCATATGGAAAAACGCAGGAGGTATATCACCTTTGGCGTTGCCTTCCTGATACTTGGCGTAGCCATGACCCAAATCTTAGAGGGGTTCCAAAAGCCGGAGCAGGTGTCCAACATGGTATTCCTGTCCATGGCGATTGTGTCCGTGCTGGTGTTTACCGTGGCTGGGCTGGAGCATAGCGTTTACCAGAAAAACCATCCGTTTATCCCAGATTTTTACACAGCAAAGGAAAAAGCGGAATTTGAAGAAAAATTTCCCCGCCGTGTAGCGTCTGGCATTGGGCTGATACTGATTGGGCTCCTCATTGGGATGAATGGGGAAGACCTGCCCTTGCGGGAGGGGATGCAGGAAGAATTTTATTATGGGGTTTTCCTGTTATTTGCTGCCATAGGCGTAGGCGTGACTGTCTATGTGGGCCTTGGAAAAGAAAAATACGAGGTTGATGCCTATAATAGGGAAAACAGCCCAAACAAACTAGAAGCCAACAAGGCTGTCGGCATTTGGTGCGGCTGTATTATGCTTCTGGCAACCATCCTGTTTTTTGTGGCAGGCTTTGTCTTCAGGCTTTGGCAGGTTTGCTGGGTGGTTTTCCCGGTTGGCGGCTTATTCTGCGGGATAGCTGCCTTAGTGTTAAGCGCCAAAAAGGGCTGATGTTCCTTTTGTGGGCTTACTCCCAATAGATACTCCCCCGGCTTGCTGCGGTGCAGAGTTGCTGCACCGTTGCAGGCCAATATTTCTGGCTGTGATTCTTATGCCAAAAGGAAGTGCATGTTGTTCCGCTCTGGATGCAGGCAGTTCCTTCCTTGAAGTATTCCCTTCACAAATCTCAACATTTGGCAGCTTTTCCCACACCTTTTTAAACCCCAAACTTGTACATGTACAAATATATAAATAAACAAACCAATATTAAAATGTGCACAAAAAGTTGTATTCAATTTTGTAACATATCCCAACTTGATTTCCGAAAATTTGTACAGTACAATATAATTACCAAATAAAGATGTACACTCAAAAGAGAAAACATCAAAGAACAAGGAGGTAGAAAGGATGAAAAAGAAAATTCTCAGCGTGGCTCTTCTTGCAGTCATGGTGCTTTCCCTCACGCTCGCAGGGTGTGGAACTGGCAGCTCGGGCAGCGGTGGGGAACAACAGGGGGGCAATGGGAAGATTGTCGGTGTGGCCATGCCGACGCAAAGTTCAGAAAGGTGGATAAAAGATGGCCGGAACATGAAGGCAAGACTGGAAGAACTGGGCTATGAAGTGTTCCTGCAATATGCAGAGGACGACGTACAGGTCCAGCTTGCGCAGATTGAAACCATGATAGCCATGGACGTGGACTGCCTTGTGGTAGCAGCAGTGGATTCCTCCGCTTTGATTAATGCATTGAAAACGGCCAAAGAGGTTGGCATCCCAGTCATTTCCTATGACCGCTTGCTGATGAACACAGATTCCGTGGACTATTATGCATCCTTTGACAACGAAGGGGTAGGCAGGAAAATTGGGGAATACATTGAAGAAAAAGCAAACCTGGCAGAAGCAACAGAGCCACTGACGATAGAATTTTTTATGGGTTCGCCGGATGACAACAATGCAGTGCTCCTGTACAAAGGCGTAATGAGCGTACTGCAGAAATACCTTGACGACGGGACGCTGGTCTGTAAGTCAGGGAGGACGTCTTTTGAGGAAACCTGTATCCTGCGCTGGTCCCAGGAAGTGGCCCTGCAGAACTGCGAAAATTACCTGTCCGGGTTCTATGCAGATGACAAGCTGGATATCTGCTGTTCCGCATTTGACGGGTTTGCCTACGGGATTAAGGCCGCACTGGAAGCAGCCGGGTACACGGCGGAGGACTGGCCCATCATTACCGGGCAGGACGCAGAAATTATGGCAGTCAAGAATATCATCGACGGCAAGCAGACCCAGACAATTTTCAAGAATACGGAGCTCCTTGCAGACAAGTGTGCCGGGATGGTACAGGCAGTGATAGAAGGCAGCGAGCCGGAAATCAACGATACGGAAACATACGACAACGGGAAAATGGTAGTGCCTTCCTATCTGTGTGAGCCCCTGTCCCTGGATGCAGACAACTACAAGGAACTTGTCATAGACAGCGGCTATTACAAAGAGGAAGAAATTCAGAAAGCAAAATAAAGGAAAGGAGTTGAGGGAATGTCGGATTATATTCTGGAGATGAAGCATATTGTCAAGGATTTCTCAGGGGTAAAAGCATTGAACGATGTCAACCTGAAAGTAAAGCGCGGCGAAGTCCACGCACTCTGCGGGGAGAACGGCGCCGGGAAATCAACCTTGATGAACGTACTGTCCGGGATTTACCCATTTGGTACATATACGGGGGACATTGTTTACAATGGGGAAATCGTGAAGAATAAAAACATCAAGGACAGTGAGAAAAAAGGGATTGTCATTATCCATCAGGAGCTTGCGCTGAGCCCATATCTGTCCATTGCGGAAAATGTGTTCCTCGGCAACGAGCAGATGAAGGTAAATGGCGTCATTGACTGGACCCAGACCAGGAACAAGGCCCAGGAAATGCTGGAGAAGGTAGGCCTTGGGCATGAAAACCTGGACGCTCCCATTAACAGCCTTGGGGTAGGCAAACAGCAGTTAATCGAAATTGCAAAAGCGTTGGCAAAAAAAGTGGACCTGCTGATTTTGGACGAGCCAACCGCGGCTTTAAACGACGAGGAGAGCGCACAGCTTCTGGAAATCATGCTGAAGCTGAAAAAGCAGGGCATTACCAGCATTATCATTTCCCATAAATTAAATGAAATCAGCTATGTGGCGGACGCTATTACAGTAATCCGGGACGGCCAGACCATTGAAACCCTTACAAAAGGCGTGGATGATTTTTCCGAGGACCGGATTATTAAAGGCATGGTTGGCCGCGAGCTGACAAACCGCTATCCAGAGCGCACGGACTGCCCCATCGGCGACGTGGTGATGGAAGTGAAAAATTGGAACGTGTACCACCCGGAAGACCCACGCCGCCAGGTTTTGAAAAATATCAACATCAAGGTGCGCGCCGGGGAAGTGGTGGGCCTTGCAGGCCTGATGGGCGCAGGCCGGACGGAATTTGCCATGAGCGTATTCGGCCAGCAGTACGGCCAGAAAATTACCGGGCAAATCCTGATGCACGGCCAGCAGGTGGAAATCAAGAGCGTGAAAGACGCCATTGCGCATAAAATTGCATATACCTCTGAGGACCGGAAAAATTATGGATTGATTTTGTTCAACGACATCAAATGGAATATGTCCCTGGCAGCTTTGCGGGGGTATTTTTCCAAGAACGGGATTGTGGACGAAAATAAGGAAGTCCTTGAAGCGGAAAACTACAAAAAGAGAATCAACATCAAATCCCATTCCGTCCATCAGGCGGTAGGAAGCCTTTCCGGCGGGAACCAACAGAAAGTCATCCTTGCAAAATGGATGCTGACGGAGCCGGACGTACTGATTTTGGATGAGCCAACCCGCGGGATTGACGTAGGGGCGAAATATGAAATTTACTGTGCCATCAACGAGCTGGCAAAATCCGGGAAAGCAGTTATCGTCATTTCCTCTGAAATGCCTGAAATCCTTGGGACATGCGACAGGACGTATGTGCTGAACGAAGGGCATATTGCCGGGGAACTGTCAAAAGAAGATTTATCACAGGAAAAAATCATGAAATGCATTATGCAGGATAATAACAGGAAAGGAGAATAACAATGGATAAGAAGAAAACGGTAAACCTTAGTTTAAAGCAATACGGCATGGTTTTTGCGATGATTATCATCTTCATCGTGTTCTATGTGCTGACAGGAGGCACGAATGCCACCCCAATGAACATTAACAACCTGATTATGCAGAACAGCTATGTTATTATCCTTGCCACTGGTATGCTGCTGTGCGTATTGACTGGTAACGTAGACCTTGGCGTCGGCTCTTATGTAGCCCTTTGCGGCGCAGTTGCCGGGAAGCTGATTGTAGAACAGAACATGAGCATCCCGGTAGCAATCCTTGCAGCCCTTGCAGTCGGAGCTATTTTCGGCGCATTTAACGGCTTTTTTATCGCATACCTGAATATCCCGCCTTTCGTAGTGACTTTGGCCGGGATGCTGATTGGCCGCGGCCTTACTTATACCTTCCTGGAAAACAAGACCGTAGGCCCCCTTCCGGATTCCTTTGTGAAAATCGGGGCAGGCTTCTTTGCCACAAATAAAGTGCCTTTTGGCAGCGGGACCATTGATATTGTCACTATCCTTGTAGCTGTTGTAGCTTCTGTGCTCATTGTCGGTGCAGAGCTTAAGAAAATCAAGACCCAGCAGAAGTACGGTTTTGCCATGGTGCCCATGTGGCAGATTGGCGTAAAGCTGGCGGCAACCCTGTTAATCCTTTGGTTCTTCTTCTTTAAGATTGCTACCTACAACGGGATTCCGCTGATTTTGATTGTTATGGGTATTATTGTTGGCATTTACCATTTTGTTACCAGCAAGACCGTTGCAGGGCGCCAGGTCTATGCACTGGGCGGCAATGAGAAGGCCGCAAGGCTTTCTGGTATCAATACCAAGAAGGTGTACTTCTGGGTATATACCAACATGGGGTTCCTCTCTGCAATTGCAGGTATCGTCCTTGCAGCCCGTAATGCATCCGCAACCCCAAAGGCCGGGGACGGGTTTGAGCTTGACGCCATTGCAGCCTGCTATATCGGCGGCGCAGCCGCATCCGGCGGCGTCGGCACCATAGTTGGGGCGGTTATCGGTGCGTTTGTAATGGGAATCTTAAACAACGGCATGTTCCTGGTAGGCTTGTCCACAGATTTCCAGAAGGTAGTAAAAGGCCTTGTCCTCCTTGGGGCAGTTACCTTTGATATCCTCTCAAGCAAAAAGAAAAATTAAATAAGGAAAATCAAACGATTGCTCCGGTGTAAATATCACAAAAACTTAGGAAAGTAAAAACTGTGGTATTGGGCACCGGAGGAATGCACGCCCAGCCTGCCCATGCCAAGCCGCATGGGCAGGAATTTTTTTCTGAAAGATCTTCCCTTTCCCCTCAACGTAATGTAATCTTGTATGGGAACCTGTCTATATACACAAAACTTGTATTTCCTTTTTGGTGCATTTCCCAATTGCCAAACCAAAAGTTGTATTGTATATTTAGAAGATAATGACAATGCGGTAATGTTCTGAACGTGTTTTTTTGCTTTTTACTTACATTAAAAAAGATGGAGGCAGATACAATGGAAGAACCAGTTGCAAAATATAAGGAGATATGCCTGTGGGTAAAAAAACGCCTGGAAAATGGGGAGTTAAAGCCCGGGGACAGGATAGAATCGGAGTATAAGCTGTGCAGCCGGTTTCAGGTCAGCAGGCAGACCGTGCGGCATGCCATTGCCGTGCTGGAACAGGAGGGGATTGTCCACAGGCAGCAGGGCAGCGGGACATATATCAATGACATTGCCAATGCGGTCCCTAAGAAGGAACGGACCATGCAGATTGCGGTTATGACAACATTTGTGCAGGAGTATATCTTTGCTTCTATTATAAGGGAATTGGAGGCACAGTTTTCGGACGCGGAATACAACCTGCAAATTTCTGTAACGAACAACTCTGTAGAAAAAGAGAGGTTCATTTTAAAAAATATTTTGACGAAACATACAGTAGACGGCCTGATTGCCGAAACTACAAGGAGCGGCCTGCCCAATCCAAATTTAAATATTTACCGGAAAATTATGGAGCGGGGCATCCCGGTGCTTTTTATCAACAGCTATTACCCCCGCCTGGAAGCCCCACATGTCAGTTTAAATGACAAATTGGCGGGGAAACTGGTGACGGAGTACCTGCTGCAGCAGGGGCACCGGAATATTGCAGCTATTTTCAAGTGCGACGACGGGCAGGGGCATCAGCGCTATGCCGGTTATCTGGAGGCCCTGATGGAATCGGACGCCAAGATTAACGACAGGTGCGTGGTGTGGGTGGATACCGAGCTGATGTCAGCCATGGAGCAGGGCGCCCAATGGCTGTTTGGAAGGCTGGAAGGCTGTACGGCGTGCGTCTGCTATAACGACGAGGTGGCAAGCAAGCTGCTGTCCATCTGTAAGGCCAACCATGTCAGGGTACCGGAGGATTTGTCGGTAATCAGCATTGACAATTCCGATATGGCAAGCTACTGTGAAGTCCCGCTGACTTCTGCGGAAAACCCTATCCAGGACATGGCAAGGATTGCCGCCCTGCATATGCTTGACTTAATTAATGGAAAAGAAGTGCCCCATTCCACGGAACTGGAAGGCGGGATTGTGGTCCGGGAATCCGTGGCGCCTTTTATTCCCGCGGGCAATGAGCCAAGGGTTGCCGTCCACACCCATGGTGTCCACAGTAATAGCAATGGTGCGCTTACCATGCCTTAATCCAGATGCCTTATGGACTTTAAGAAAGAAACATGTTAAAATATGAAAAAGCATATCGGCGGCACGCCAGTGCAGACAGAAGGGAAAGGAATGAGAGAAGTTATGAAAAAAGGGATTATTTTTGATTTGGACGGAACTTTGTGGGATTCATCCCAAGGGGTGGCGGACTCATGGCAGGATTCATTGGAAAAGCATTTTGATATTGAAAAAGTTATTACCGCAGGGATGATACAGGGCGTAATGGGAAAAAGCATGTATGAGATTTCCGACATCCTTTTTTCCGAATTTGAAATGAAAAAACGAAGGGAACTGCTGTCTTATTGCTGTGAGCAGGAAAATGAATATATCCGCACCCATGGCGGAATTTTAATGGACGGCTTAGAGGAAGTTTTAGAACAGCTAAAGGCCAGCGGCTATCATTTGAGCATAGTAAGCAACTGCCAGGAAGGCTATATTGAGGCGTTTTTGGAATACCATAAGCTGGGAGGGTATTTTGATGATTTTGAGTGCTTCGGCAGGACTGGGCGGGAAAAAGGGCGCAACATCCGCTTGGTAGTGGAGCGCAGCCAGCTAGATCAGGCCGTTTATATCGGGGATGTCCAGGGGGATTACTATGCAGCGCAGGAAGCAGGGGTGCCCTTTATCCATGCTAAGAACGGGTATGGCACAATCCGGGAGGAAGTGCCTTATATTACAGGCCTCTCCCAGATTCCAAAGGTAGTGGAGGATGTGTTTGCCAAAGGGAAAGAAGCTAATGGCAGCCAGATGGAGAAAATCGCAAGCTTTACCATAGACCATATCAAGCTGGAACCGGGCATTTACGTTTCCAGGAAGGACGAAGTAGGCCATGAGGTAATTACGACCTTTGATCTGCGCATGACTTCCCCCAATGACGAACCGGTGATGAATACGGCGGAAGTGCATACCATTGAGCATTTGGCGGCCACCTACCTGCGCAATGAGCCAGTTTATGGGGACAAAGTTATTTATTTCGGGCCTATGGGATGCAGGACAGGCTTTTATCTGCTGCTGGCCGGGGATTACGAGTCCCGGGATATTGTAAAGCTGATTACTGATCTGTTTGAGTTTATCCGGGATTTCGAAGGGGAAGTGCCCGGGGCAAGCCCCAGGGACTGCGGCAATTATCTGGATATGAACCTTGGGATGGCAAAATATCTGGCGGGCCGTTACCTGCAGAATACCTTGTACGGCATTAATACGAAGCATTTGGTTTACCCAGAGCCAAATACCTCGCGGTAAGCTACAGGGCATTTGGCCCTCGCGGCATTCGCCAAATATCCGCGCAAGCGCGGCTGCTTGGTTCATTGCTCGCGGGAATAAAACATTGGAAAACCAAGGAAAGGGACATAAAATGAAAAAAATAGGGATTATCGGAGCCATGGAACTGGAAGTGGAAGCCCTGAAAGGGAAAATGGAACTCCGCAGCAAAGTGGAAAAGGCTTCCATGGAATTTTGGGAAGGGACGTTGGACGGCACAGAAGCAGTTGTCGTAAGGAGCGGGATTGGCAAGGTAAATGCGGCAGTCTGTACCCAGATCCTCTGCGACTGTTTCCAGGTGACCCATGTTATCAATACGGGCATTGCAGGCTCCTTGAAAAATGAAATTGATATCGGGGACATTGTGGTATCCACAGATGTCCTCCACCATGACGTGGATGTGCAGGTATTTGGCTACCCGCTGGGGGAAGTGCCCCAGCTCGGGCGGCTGTCCTTCCCAACAGACGGCCATTTGGCCCAGCTTGCGGTAGACTGCTGTAAGGAAGCCAACCCTGACATATCGGTGTACCGGGGCAGGATTGTAAGCGGGGACCAGTTTATCAGCGACAAAGCAGTCAAGGAGCGGATTATTAAGAATTTCCAAGGGTTCTGCGTGGAAATGGAAGGGGCGGCCATTGCCCATACGGCATACTTAAACCATGTGCCCTTTGTAATTATCCGGGCCATTTCGGATAAGGCGGACGACAGCGCAGAAATGGCTTACCCTGTTTTTGAAAAAGCCGCAGCCGCACATTCCGCAGCTTTAGTGGAGCATATGCTGCCTAAGATATAACAGGGGCTGTGCTGCAAGCTTTATGTTCTGCTGCATGCGGCACAGTACTTGGCTGAATTTTTATAAGAATTTCTTAATTTGGAAAAATGCCATTGTTTCTTAAGATTCCCTGTGCTATAATCCAGTGAGATATATGGAAAGTGAAGCGTGAAAGCAAAAGGTGGTTCAATGAAGGAGAAATTAAAGGCTTTTTTCTGCCGCTACCGCCATGGGTGGGTAATGTCATATTTTTGCATTTACCTGATGTGGTTTGCGTATCTGGAGCGGACGGTAACTAGGCGGTTCCATGTCATCCACATGCCGGTGGACGATTATATCCCATTTATAGAAGTGTTTGTCGTCCCATATTTCCTGTGGTTTGGGTATGTTGCCCTTGCAGTTGCATTTTTCTTTTTCACAAATGTGCAGGATTATTATAAGCTGTGTATTTTTTTGTTTGTGGGCATGACGGTTTTTTTGGTGGTGTCTACGGTATACCCCAATGGGCATTACCTGCGGCCAAGGGTATTTGAGCGGGACAATATTTTTGTCACAATGGTAAAGGGGCTTTACATGGTGGATACCCCCACGAACCTGTTCCCCAGTATCCATGTGTACAACTCTATTGGCGTACACTTTTCCATCATGCACAGCAGCCGGCTTAAGGAAAAGAAATGGGTGCGGCGGGGCTCTTTTGCGCTGATGGTATCCATCGTTGCATCCACCGTGTTCTTAAAGCAGCATTCTGTGTTCGATGTCATTACTGGGTGCAGCATGGCGGTTGTCATGTATACCTTGGTCTATGGCGGGGAACTGCTGGCAAGCCGGAGGAGGGTTTATGGCAGGCCGTACCGGGAACTTAACAGCTAATATAAGTATAGATAAGGAAGGACGTAAAGCCTGGCAGTGCTTGGGCTTTGCGTTTTTTGATATTTGTGGATTCCATGGAAAATAAAATGTGGCAAGGTATCGTAACAGCAGTGTTATTGCTGGTGGATACAGGAGAAGTAAATAGGATAACCAAATACCCCGCAGCAAGCTACGGGGCATGACCTGGCTTGCTGCGGGGTATTCAACCCTCGCGGCATTCGCCAAATATCCGCGCAAGCGCGGCTGCTTGGCTCATTGCTCGCGGGAATAAAGAAAAATCGGGGTAACAGGATTCGAACCTGCGACCTCACGGCCCCCAGCCGTGCGCTCTAGCCAAGCTGAGCCATACCCCGAATACCTATCTAATATACCACAAGAAAAGACAAAAGTCAACTGTTAAAATTTGAATATTGAAATTGTTTGACTTTACGGAAAATACAACTATAATGGTACTTATACGGAAAAATTCCGTATGTTCCTAGGATTTTTAACATAAGTTAAAATGATGGAGAAACTATAGATAAGAGAGGCAGGAACTATGAGTACAAAGAAACTGAGCAAAAAGAAGCAGGCATTGGTAATTGCCGGTTTTGTCCTTTTGGCCCTTGCAACAGTATATTTGGGCATTGCAGTATATTTCAGCAGCCATTTCTTTTTCCAGACCACCATCAATGGCGTAGATGCATCTGGAAAAAGCGTGCAGTCCGTTGAAAAGATGATTGCGGCGGAGATAGACCAATACCAGATATCCATAGAGCCACGGGAAGGGGAAGCGGAAACCATAGAAGGCATGGCGGTTGGGTTAAAGCCTGTGTTTGACGGGACGTTAGAGATAGAACTGAGGAAACAGAACCAGTTTATCTGGCCTGTGGCATTTTTTCAGGATTCTGTCATGGAACTGGAAACTATGGTGGACTATGATAAGGAAAAACTAAGGAAAGAAGCGAAGAAGCTGGAAATGATGGACAAAGCCCAGATGCGGAAGGCAGAAAACGCCATGGTTTCCAAATATTCAAAGAAGGAAGGCTATACCATTATTCCAGAGGAAGAAGGGACCGTGGTAGACGAAGAAAAATTTTTTGAGGTGCTAGAAGACTCTGTAACAAACTTAAAGGGCAGCATTTCTATGGCAGAGGAGGGCTGTTATGTGAAGCCGGAATTTACGCAGGATTCCAAAGAAATCGTAAAGCTGGCTGAAACCATGAACAAATATGCAGGTACTGCCATTACGTATGATTTTGGGGATAAGCAGGAAGTATTGGACGGGAAAACCATCCATAAGTGGATTTCTGTCAATGAAGAAGAACATAAAGCCCAGATTTCCCAGGAAAAAGTAGCAGAATATGTGGCTTATTTGGCAGATACATATAACACTGCAGGGAAATCCAAATCCCTGAAATCCTCCTACGGGACGGATATCACGGTAAGCGGCGGGGATTATGGATGGAAAATTGACCAGGAAAAAGAAACTGAAGCCTTGGCAAAAAATATCAAGAAGGGGGAAAAAATCACAAAGGAGCCGGAATATTCCCAGACAGCCAACAGCAGGGCGGGCAACGATTATGGGGATACTTATGTGGAGGTAAACCTGACTGCACAGCACCTTTACTATTATAAAAATGGATCTCTGGTTTTGGAAACGGATTTTGTATCAGGGAATGACGCAAAGGGCTGGAGTACCCCAGTTGGGGCTTATGGCCTGTATTACAAGCAGTTGGATAAGACGCTGCGGGGGGAAGGCTATGCTACCCCGGTGGATTTTTGGATGCCCTTTAACGGCGGGGTAGGGTTCCATGATGCGACCTGGCGCAGGGATTTCGGCGGAAATTATTACAAAAGGAATGGTTCCCATGGCTGCGTCAACATGCCGCACAGTGCAGCCAAGACCTTGTATGACAATATCGAAGCAGGCTGTGCCGTGCTGGTATACCAGCTTTCCGGTACAGAAAGCCCGAAAGCCAAAGCCCAAGATGCGGCTGCCGCTGTCGTGCAGCTTATCGGCTCGCTTGGGGATGTGTCATTAGAAAACAAAGGCGCAGTGGAACATGCAAGGAACCAGTACAATGCCTTGGACGGCACAGCTAAGGGCTATGTCAGCAATTACGGCCAGTTAGAAGCAGCAGAAGCAAGGATTGGACAACTTGAGGCAGAAGCGGCTGCAGACCAGCAGGCCCAGGCAGAAGCCCAGCCAGTCATTGATGCAATCAACCAGCTTGCAGGGCAGGAAATTACGGTAGGCATGAAAGATACTATCAATGGTATCAGGAATATGTACAATGGCCTTTCCGAAGCAGCCCGGGCTAAGGTTACCAATTATAATATTTTAACGGACGCAGAGCAGAAGGTAGCAGAGCTGGAGAAAAAAGAGAAGGAAGATAAGGAAAAAGAAGATGAGAGGCAGGAAGAAGGGGAATAGCCTTCCGGAATTCTGCCATGCAAAAGAAGAAAAGGGAAGGAGAAGTTTATGGGAGTTATTTCAGAAAAAAAGTTTATCAAGGGGATGGACATTTCTACCATGCTGGAGCTGGAGCAGCTAGGGGCAAAATTTTATGACAGCGACGGGGATGGACGGAACCTCTTGGCAATCCTTCAGGAATACGGCACAAATGCCGTGCGCCTTCGCCTTTGGAATCACCCTTATTCCAAAGACGGGGAACCCTATGGTGCAGGGACGAATGACATGGAAACCGCCATGGAACTGGCAGGGCGGGCGAAAGACAGGGGGATGGATGTGCTGCTGGACCTCCACTACAGCGATTTCTGGGCGGATCCGGGCAAACAGATAAAGCCCAAGGCATGGTATGACTTTACCGGAAAACGTTTGGAGTCCGCAGTCTATGATTTTACTATGGCGGTGCTCCGGGAATTTCAGCGGGAAGGTGTGCTGCCGGACATGGTGCAGGTGGGCAATGAACTGTCCAACGGCCTGCTGTGGCCAGACGGGAAACGGCCGGATTATGAGAGCATTGCCATGCTGGTAAATGCAGGGATCCATGGGGTGCGGGATATTGAGCCAGATATCCCTGTCATGCTCCATCTGGATAACGGCGGGAATAATGCATTGTACCGGGAGTGGTTTGACAGCTATTTTGCCAGCGATGGGGAGGATTTTGACGTTATCGGCCTGTCCTATTATCCGTTCTGGCATGGCTCTTTGAATGATTTGGAATATAATATGAATGACATTGCACTGCGTTACGGCAAGGAATTGGTGGTAGCGGAAGTGTCCATGGGCTTTACGATGGAGGATTATGCTTCTTATGAAAAATTAGGGCCTTCCCAGCGGAAAGGGATGGCTACTAAGCCAGAGCTGGTGAAAAAAATTGATTACCCTATGACAAAACAGGGACAGGCAGAGTTTATGAAAGATTTCCTGAAACGCATTTCTAACGTGCCAAAAGGCCTGGGGAAGGGGTTTTTCTACTGGGAGCCGGCATGGATTCCTGTTCCGGGCAGCGGGTGGGCTACAGAAGCTTCTTTAAAATATATGAAGGACCCAGGGCCTTGCGGGAATGAATGGGCGAACCAGGCGCTGTTTGACTATGAGGGACGCCCCCTGCCAGCATTGGGTGTGATTAAGGAGTTTTGAAAAAAGGAGAACGTTTTTATGAGAGAAAAAAATTTTATCCAAAAACATGTGCGGCACATGTTTGCAGCATTTGCGCTTCTGTTCCTAATCCCATTTTTAAGTGTTGCAGCAGGGATACAGGCGCAGGCGGCAGAGGAGGGGACATTGGTTGATAATCCGACCTATACATTTACATCCACAGATGGCAGCAAGGTGTCAACGAAAGCCAATCCCGGGGAAACTACAGTATTGATATTTGGGTATAAAGGATGTGGTTACACAACAAAAGCATTGACTGACCTAGCTTCTCCCTCAGCAGAATGGATAAAGCGACCAGATATACGGGTTATATTTGCAGACCTTTTTGATGACCAGGAAACAACGAAAGAATTTGAAGCAGGATATCAATGTCCAGATATCACGTTTTGCTATTCTGAAGAAGATGAGATAGTGAAGGCTTTGAATAATTATGTTGGGGCGGACATGTCATTTCCAACAGTTGTATTGATTGATGGGAATAACAAAATCCAAAATATTTTAGTACGCCCAGAAAATGCCAATGCCATTTTAACAGAAATTAAAAAATTTGTTGACATTGATTATGAAGGAAACATTACGCCGCCTGCTGGCTCTAGTTCAGGGTTTGATAATTTTGCATATGGCCTGAAAAGCATTGATGGAACAGATGTTTCTACAATTGTTAGGTCTGATGCGACAACTGTTCTGATTTTTGGATATACTGCCTGTGGTAATACAAAGGCTACTTTGCAGAGTATTGCCAATAGCAGTTGGGGTGGAGCTCACCGTTCAGATATCCGAATGATTTATGCAGATGTATATGGTGCTACTTTATCTGAAACAAAAGCATTTGCACAAAATTACCAAAATACAGATGTTGTGTTTTGCCATGATGAAGAAGGGAAGAATTTTAATTATGCGTTGTCCTACCTTGGACTCTATGGGCAAAATGGCGGAACTTTCCCCTACATCGTGTATATTGATAAAAACAATAAAGTGCAGAATATCACATTAGGCCCTAAAACGGCAGAGGAGATTTTAACAGAAATTAATAAGATTGCTGAAAATGCAGGAACAACACCAGATGGAAGCACGCCGGGAGGAACAACGTCGGATGGAAGCACGCCGGGAGGAACAACACCAGACGGAAACACACCGGGAGGATCGACGCCGGATGGAAACACACCGGGAGGATCAACGCCGGATGGAACGGATCCGGGGACAACGCCGGGAACCGGCCAGTCCCTGAGTATTTCTGATGTTACCGGATTAAAAACTATTTCCTCCACTAAGAGCATAAAGCTGACATGGAAAAAGGTTTCCAAAGCAAACGGCTACATAATTTACCAATATAATAGTTCCAAGAAATCGTGGGTTAAGAAAGCAACTTTAACGAAAAACACAGCTTCTTATACTGTCAAAAAGCTGACCCCTGCCACTGGTTACCGTTTCGCAGTGAAAGCCTACCTCAAGGCAGGGGATGGCAAGCAGGTGGTAAGCAAGTCATACAAAAGCATATATACGGCAACAACGCCAAACGCCGTAAGCTTTAAGGTAACGTCTGGCAAGAAAAAAGCAGCCGTAAAATGGAGCAAGCAAAAAGGGGCTACTGGCTACACTGTTTATTACAGGGCAAAAGCATCAGACCAATGGAAAAAATTGAAAACTACAAAAGGATCCAGCTATACCAAAACAAAGCTGAAATCTGGCAAAACTTACATATTTACAGTAAAAGCCTATAAGACATATAAAGGCAAAACGTACACCAGCAGCTTCCGCTCTAAGAAAGTAAAAATTAAATAGCAGGAACCGCAGATTAAAAAGGGAGGGCTGTCCGCAGCCTTCTTTTTTTCTCTTATAGAAAAGACCGTGTTACTGTAAAGTGTTAAAGTCCATGACTTTCCTATAAGATAAAAATAGAGATGCGCAGGGTCTGCCCCAGCGAAGCGAGGGTACTCGCACGAGGGGGATTATGCCGCTAAAACGGCCGCACTCGGCGCAGCAAAGGTCCTAAGCGCCAGTGGCGCTTGTTTAGGACGGACCGAAACGGAGTGTAGACACCAAGCCCCTCATGATTGAGGGGTAGGGGAGCTGAAGTGGGTTTGCCCACTTTGTTCTTAGAAAGTGCAGGGGAATAAAAATTTATGGAAATCCCAGCCAATCTATGGTAGAATAAAAATCAGTTGCGGAATTTGAAACCTTTACAGCAGGAAAGCAGAAAGGAGAATCCATGATTTCAAAACAGATGCAGCAGGAAATTGCCGGAAGCTCGGCGATCCGGGCTATGTTTTTAGAAGGGAAAGAATTAGCCAGACAGGTAGGGGCAGGGAACGTCTATGATTTCAGCCTTGGAAACCCCATGACCCCTGTGCCGGAAGAATTTACAGGGGCTATTTTAAAAGCTGTGCAGGAAGAAGGCTCGTTGGAGCTTCACGGATATATGGATAATGCGGGCTACCCGGAAACCCGCAAGGCAGTGGCAGATAATTTGAACCAGCGGTTTGGGACAGATTTTACAGGGAGCCATATTGTGATGACGGTAGGCGCTGCAGGCGCATTGAACGTGGTACTGAAAACCTTACTGGATCCCGGGGACGAGGTTTTGGTGTTAGCCCCTTATTTTGGGGAATACCGGGGCTATGTGGCGAACCATCAGGGTGTTTTGCGGGAAGTAAAGCCCAATATTCCTTCCTTCCAGCCAGATTTGGAGGATTTGGAAAATAAAATTACGGAACACACCAAGGCTTTGCTGATAAACAACCCGGTAAACCCAACCGGCGTTATTTACCCAGAGGAAACCATCCAGAAGATGGCGGCAATATTACGGAAAAAGCAGGAAGAATACGGCCATGAAATTTACATGGTATCAGATGAGCCTTACCGGGAGCTTGCCTATGATGGCAGGCAGGTGCCGTTCCTGACAAAATATTATGAAAATACATTTGTCACCTATTCTTTTAGCAAGTCCCTCTCCATCCCAGGGGAACGGATTGGCTATATTGCGGTATGCCCTGGGATGGCAGGCTGTAAGGAAGCTTTGGGTGGGCTGTCGGTGGCAAACCGGATTCTGGGGTTTGTCAATGCCCCTTCCCTGATGCAGAAGGCAGTGGCATTGTCTGTGGATGCAAGGACAGATGTGGCTTACTATGACAGGAACCGCCAATTGATTTACGGGAGACTGACGGATCTGGGATTTACCTGCGTGAAGCCCCAGGGGGCATTTTACCTCTTTTTGAAATCCCCAGACCCAGAGGAGGGGAACTTTGTGAAAGCGGCGAAAAAGCACCATATCCTGCTGGTAGGGGGAAGCGCATTTTCCTGCCCAGGCTATGTGCGGCTTGCCTACTGCGTTTCCTACGAAATGATAGAACGTTCCCTGCCAGCCTTTGAAAAGCTGGCAAAAGAATATCAGGGGCAGTTAACATAACCGGAAAAAGAAGGAAAGGAATGTAATTAAGATGAAAGCATGGGAAAAAAATGTGCGGAAGGTCGTCCCCTATACACCGGGGGAGCAGCCAAACCGCCCCAAAATGATAAAATTAAACACAAATGAAAACCCGTATCCGCCTGCCCCCGGGGTATTAAAGGCCTTGCAGGGGCTGGATGAGGACAGTATGCGCAGATACCCGGACCCTTCAGCAGGGGTATTAGTCCGTGCGCTGGCGGAGCGTTATGGCGTGCCGGAGCAGCAGGTATTTGTAGGGGTAGGGTCTGATGATGTGCTGGCTATGAGCTTCCTGACATTTTTTAACAGCGGGAAACCCATTTTGGTTCCAGATATTACATATTCATTTTATGAAGTTTGGGCAAACCTGTTCCGGATTCCTTACGAGCTGCAGCCTTTGGATGAAAATTTCCAAATCCGCACGGAGGATTATCTCAGGGACTGCGGCGGGATTGTGTTCCCCAACCCCAACGCCCCTACGGGCATAGTAAAAAATCTGGAAGAAGTGGAAAAAATTGCAGCAGGGAACCCGGAAGTCATTGTCATTATTGATGAAGCATATATTGACTTTGGAGGTGATTCTGCGCTGGCATTGGTTCCCAAATATGATAACCTGCTGGTAGTCCAGACCTTTTCGAAATCCCGCAGCCTTGCAGGTATGCGGATAGGCTTCGCCATTGGGAATGAAAAGCTGATCCAGTATCTGGAGGATGCGAAATATTCATTTAATTCCTATACCATGGGCGCGGCAGTTTTGGCGGCAGGGACAGAAGCAGTCAGGGACGATACATATTTTAAGGAAACTTTGCAGAAAATAATCCATACAAGGGAACGCACCAAGCAGGAACTGAGCCGGCTGGGATTTTCTTTCTTGGATTCCAAGAGTAATTTTATTTTAGCAACCCATCCAAGCTGCCCAGCAAGGGAATTGTTTGAGGCCTTGAAGCAGGAAGACATTTACGTCCGCTATTTTAATAAGCCAAGGATAGACAATTACCTGCGGATTTCCATTGGGACGGAGGAGGAAATGGATGCACTGATCCAGTTTCTGGAAAAATATTTAGCCAATTAAGTTCCGGCATGTCCGGGTAAGGAGAGAGTTTATGGTTCGAATGATTTTAAAAGGCGTTGTCATCGGGATTGCCAATATTATTCCCGGCGTCAGCGGGGGCACGATGGCAGTATCTATGGGCATTTATGACAAAATGATACATGCGGCCACCCATCTTTTTTCTGAATTTAAGAAAAGCATGAAAATCCTGATACCTATTGTAATTGGGGCTGCCCTTGGAATTGTTGTGCTGGCAAGGGTAATTGAGATGATGTTTGAAAAAATCCCCTTCCAGACCAACCTTCTGTTTATCGGCCTGATTATCGGTGGGCTGCCTGCCATCACCCGGAAAGTGAAGGGCAAAAGCATACGGCTGGGGCATATATTGTCCTTCCTCCTGTTTTTTGCAGTTGTGGCAGGCCTTGCAGTAGTTGGCGAACAGGAAGGTGCAGCGGCAGATTTAAGCTTCAGCATGTTAAATGTGGTAAAACTGTTTGGCGTAGGGATCCTGGCTTCGGCTACCATGGTAATTCCCGGCGTCAGCGGATCCATGATGCTGATGCTGATTGGGTATTACAACCCTATTTTAACGGAGATTAACAAATTTATTGACAATGGGCTTGCTTTTCACGTGCCCGGGCTTTTGGAAGGCTGCCTTGTGCTGGTGCCCTTTGGGATTGGGGTAGTAGTTGGGATTTTTGCCATTGCCAAAGCCATTGAAATTATTTTTGAAAAATTCCCAGAGCACGCATACTGGGCAATTATCGGCCTGATTGTGGCATCCCCGGTTGCTATTTTGCTGATGAACAGCTTTGGCACGCTGAATGTGGTGTCTGTCCTGACAGGTGCGGCTGCTTTGGCGGCAGGGGTTGTAATTGCACTGAAACTGGGGGAAGAATAAGGCTGGCAGAAGAAAGCAGGTGGCAGATGCTGCAATTAGGATACGGTATTACAATTTATCTAGCATTCATGAATCTGGCAGGTTTTTTCGCTATGGGGCTGGATAAGTGGAAAGCGAAGCATAAGAAATGGCGGATTCCAGAGAAAACCTTGTTTGGGATAGCCATTGCAGGAGGGAGCCTTGGGGCATGGGCGGGGATGTATGCATTCCGCCATAAAACAAGGCATTGGCAGTTTGTGCTGGGGATTCCCATTATTTTAGCAGTTCAGGCGGCCGCCGCTTGGCTATTGACATTTCGGGGATAACATAATATCATAACATTTGGCAATTAAGGATACTTACATAGAAAAAAGAAAGGAAATGAACCTATGTACTCATTTGATGAAGTAAAAAAAGCAGACCCGCAGGTGGCAGATGCCATTACCGCGGAATTGGAAAGACAGAACAGCCATATTGAACTGATTGCCTCCGAAAACTGGGTGAGCAAGGCAGTGATGGCGGCTATGGGAAGCCCCATGACAAATAAGTACGCAGAGGGCTATCCGGGAAAAAGGTATTATGGCGGATGCGAGTGCGTGGATGTGGCGGAGAACCTTGCCATAGAGCGGGCGAAGGAACTGTTTGGGTGTGAATATGCCAATGTGCAGCCACATTCCGGCGCACAGGCAAATATGGCAGTACAGTTTGCCATGTTAGAGCCTGGGGATACTGTGATGGGGATGAACTTAGACCATGGCGGGCATTTGACCCATGGGAGCCCTGTGAATTTTTCCGGCACATATTTTAAGATTGTGCCTTACGGCGTCAATGACGAAGGGTTTATTGATTATGATAAAGTCAGGGAGCTTGCATTGGAATGTAAGCCCAAAATGATAATTGCAGGGGCAAGCGCGTATGCAAGGACGATTGATTTTAAGCGGTTCCGGGAAATTGCAGATGAAGCAGGGGCATACCTGATGGTTGATATGGCGCATATTGCAGGCCTTGTGGCTGCAGGGCTCCATCCAAGCCCCATCCCCCATGCCCATGTGGTAACTACCACCACACATAAGACATTGCGTGGGCCAAGGGGCGGCATGATTCTGGCAAGCCAGGAAATGGCAGAGAAATTTAACTTTAACAAGGCTATTTTCCCGGGCATCCAGGGCGGCCCGCTGATGCATGTGATTGCTGCAAAAGCAGTGTGCTTCAAAGAAGCTTTGGAGGACAGCTTTAAGGAATACCAGCAGAATATTGTGAAAAATGCCCAAGCCTTGGCAAAAGGGCTGGCAGACAGGGGAATTAAGCTGGTTTCCGGCGGGACGGACAACCATCTGATGCTGGTAGACTTAACCCCATATGGGCTGACTGGGAAAGCAGTGGAGAAATTGCTGGATTCCGTCAACATTACCAGCAATAAGAACACGATCCCCAACGACCCCAAATCCCCATTTGTTACAAGCGGCATCCGTCTGGGAACCCCGGCCATTACTTCCAGAGGGTTTACCGAAGCCGATATGGACAAGGTGGCAGAGTGCATTGCAAAAATGATAAAAGAAGGGGAGGGAGCTTCCGAAGAAGTTAGGGGCATGGTAAAAGAACTGACGGATAAATATCCCCTTGGGTAGGCCAAGAGGATCTGGGCTCCGGCATAAAGGCTGGGGCAGCATTCTGGAGAAAGTGTTTTTCAGACACACTCTAGGAAACAGATAAGAATATGCAGGCAGAGAATTTTCAGGAATTCTCTGCCTGTATTTTGCTGTAACAGTTTTTCCCTATTGGTATTTCTTATTATAGAGGTAGAGCAGCAGCAGGATTCCCCCAAGCCCAAGAAGCTGCAGGCCTAAGCCTGACATGGAAATGTTGCGCTGCCCGACAATCACCAGCGCAAGGCATAGAGCCACAAGGGCTGCATTTATAATTATCATAATCCATTTCTTATTTCCTTCCATGGCAATCCCTCCTAATTAACCTTTCAGGCCGCCAAGGCTCATGCCCTGCGTCAGTTTTTTCTGTACCAGAATATATAAAATTAAAGTAGGCAGCATGACAATCACAAGGCCCGCATAGAGGGCTCCATAATTTGCAGCCCCCCGTTGTGCCTGCGTTAAGTTCATCAGGCCTACCGGCAGCGTTTTGGAATCCTTGGTGAGCATAGTCATTGCAATAATGTACTCATTCCAGAAGGAGAGGAAATTAAATAGGATCACAGTAATAATGCTGGGCAATGCCATAGGCATCATAATTTGGACCATTGTCCTGAAATAACCGCAGCCGTCCACATGGGCAGCTTCCTCATAATCTTTCGGGATTGTGATAAAGAACCCGGAAAGCAGGTAAATGGTAAAAGGCAGCGCCGTGGAGGCGTAGACTAAGGCCAGGACAAATATGTTGTTCAGGAAAAATCCATTTGCAAACCCCAGTTTCCGTAAGAAGGTATCTGCATCCACGAACATCAGGAAGATAGGGACTACAATGTAGTTCACATTGATAAAGAGCCCTCCCATAAACAGCGTGTTGATTAGCTTGCTTCCGAAAAAGCGGTACCTTGCAAGCACATAGGATGCAGGCAAAGCGATGACTAACAATATGGCAAGGGCAAGAGCAGTCACGATAACGGAATTTAAGAAAAACTCGCCCATATTTGCTTTTTCAAATGCATCGATAAAGTTCTGGAAATAGAAACCTTTCGGCATTGCCCACGGGCTTCCGTAAAATTCAGAATTTTCCTTGATGGATGCCAAAAATACCCAAGCTACAGGCACAAAAATGCTGACTGCCAATGCCAGAAGCACCAGATAGACAAAAGCCCGGTATAATGTTTTCACGCTTGCTCCATTTTTCTTTTTCATCTGTGCCCCTCCTTAAAATTCTAATGGTTCCCGCTTTGTGACAAAGCTGATGACTGCAGCAAGGCCAAAGGAAAACAGGAATACCACAACGCCGATTGCCATGCCGTACCCGTAAGAGGAATTGGTGTATGCCTGGTTGTACATGTAGCTTAAGAATACATCCGTAGCCCCGTCCGGCCCGCCATTGGTGAGTACTTTTACAAGCTGGAAGCTTAAGTTGATGGTACTGATGACAAAAAAGGATAAGGTAGTCCTGATATTTGTCCAAATCAAAGGCAGGGTAATGGAAAAGAACTGCTGGATATGGTTTGCCCCCTCCAAATCGGCTGATTCATAAATGCTGGCCGGGATGCTTGCCATGCTGGCCATATACATTACCATATAATAGCCGATTGCCTGCCAGACCAGTGCGATTACTAAACTGAAAATAACGATTTTCTGATCGCCCAGCCAGAGAATCGGGTCTTTCTCTCCCCGGAATATACCAAGGACGCTGTTTAACAGGCCGTTGGTAGGATCGTAAATCGCAGAAAAGATAGCCGAAATAATAACGATTGACAGTATATTTGGGATATAAAATATGATCCTGAAAAAATTTTCCCCCTTGATTTTTTCACGGGAAATAATCGCTGCAAAAATAAGGGAAAAGGAAATCGTAATTACTGTCACACAGACCACCAGAAGGATGGAATTCTGGAAGGTGCGCAGGAATTTTGTGTCTGCCAACAGCGTTTTAAAATTATTAAGCCCGATAAATTCTTTTGAATTTGAAAAGCCACCCCATTTGTAAAGCGACATTTTAAAGATATTGAAGGTGGGAACCAGCATAAAAATAATAAATAATATGACAGCAGGCGCCACGCATACCCCAATAAAAACGCTTCTTGCTTTACTTTTTTTCACATTTCATACCTCCGTTCCTGTTTGCCAGCTATTTTGCTGCCAGCGTTATGTAAAAGAGAAGGGCGTCCCAAAGGCAGAAACCTTCGGAACGCCCCCTGTCTTTTTATTCCATTGCACCCCGTAATTGGTCGCTTACTTCCTCTACGGCTGCCTGCCATTCTGCCACTGTCTTGTCGCCGCTTACGATGCTGTTTACGGTTTCAAATAAAGTGTCTTTCATGGAAACGCCTTCTACCGGGTTAGTAGCTGCAAAGCCGCCCATAACAGCGGTTGCGCCATTGTCATAAATGCTGTAGAACAATTTGTTGTCGCCTTCTAAAGTATCGCTGATGCCAACGATTGGCTGGATTGCATTAGATTCTGCAAAAATCTTTGCTGCTTCATCAGAGTACATATAAGCGACGAATTCTTTTGCCATATCCTGGTTTGCTGCCTGTGCAGGAATCCACATCTGCTCAAAGAAGGTAAAGGAGCTTCCTTTTTCCCCTGCATTTACTGCAGGAACTGCCATAAAGCCCCATTCAAAGCCATCAGCCCTGGGAGCCTCTGCCATTTCGCCAACCAGCCACGTGCCGTTGGGGCAGAAGATTGCTTTGTTGTCAAGGATTAACTGCTGGTTCTTTGTGAAGCCTTCGTCGTTTGCATTTGCAACGGTTGTGCTTTCCGTATATTCTGCCAGTTTGCCAATAAGTTCAAATACTTTTGTTGCTTCCGGGCTTTCCCAGATACCATCTTCGTAAGACATGCACTTATTGTAGAAGTCAGGCCCGCCGGAGGATGCTAAAAGCGCATAGGTAAATGCGTCAAAGTACCCTGTGGTAGGATAGGTGAATAAAGCGATGCCTTCTGCTTTGGCTTTGTCGCCTAACGCCCACATTTCATCCCATGTAGTAGGAACGTCCCAGCCTTTTTCTTTCAGCAGGCCTGCATTATAGAATAATCCGCAGGGGCTGTAGAACATGGGTGCATAATAGGTGTTGTCGTCGCCTGGGTATGGGTTCGTCCCAAGGGTATCAAGGAACCCGGGGATTACTTTTTCCTTAACGGTAACATCTTCGCCGGGAACTTTCATGTCAAGCACGTCAGTTAAGGGAAGGAGGCCCTTTTCTTTTGTCAAGGTTTCTGTCAGGCCGGCTTCACGGCCAGTTGCAAGATGCACAACGTCCGGGTAATCCCCAGCGCGCATGTTGCCGCTGATTACGTCCTCAAGTTTTTTGTCAACGGTAAGCTCTACTTTTACGCCAGGATGGGAAGCTTCGAAAGCTTCTGCAATTTTTGTCCACATGTCAGCGCCGTAACCGCTTTCCAGCGCTGCTACCTTCAAGGTCTGGTCTGCTGCGTCGCTGGTGTCGCCGCCTTCCGCTTCGTCAGAACCTTCTGTTTCGTCAGAGCCTTCTGTATTGGCATCGTCTGCCTTGCTGTCGTCTGTGTCGTTGCTTTCTGTGCCTTTATCATCGGATGCAGCGTTGTTGTTTCCGCTTCCGCAGCCTGCAAGCAGGGTTGTGGCCATAGCGCCAGCCAGTAAAATTGAAAGTATTTTTCTTTTCATTTTATTTCCTCCCAAAACATGTTGTTGAGTCATAAACTGGAAACCGAACACCCATCTGGCCAGATGAAATGGTATACCACAGTATTCGTCATTCCGTTTTGTTTATTTAGGAATTATAACATAACATTTATTAGGATTCAATAACAAAAATAAAATTTACAGAAATTTTATCGTGGAATTTGCACTAATTTTGGATAAATATTCATTTTTTTTGTGCATTTTTCTAAAAAACAAGAAATTCTGCGATGTGTTATAGATGCAATACCAATCATATTCCCGTCAAAAAAGTGCACCAGCGTAATTTTGTTGCTGATGCAGAGCCGTAATGATAATGCTAAAGTAGGAGAGGATGCCAGCCTTTGCGGCCATAGGTTTTGCCGAATAGAAGCATAATCGCCGTAAAGTACCGTCCTTTCTGTGGCTGGAAAATAGAAATAAATGGTAAACGGTTGCATTGAAGCAGGGGCTATGTTTTTCATATTATATTATAGTTTTAAGGAAAAATCTGTGAAAGTTCTGTGAAATAGGAAGGGCTGCTACGAAAATGGGAACTTACAACATATAGCAACAGTGTAACAATATTTGTACCATATGTTGTGTAGTTTTCCCATGTTGCAGCAGCCACTTTCAGCTCCCTATAGTCCTATACACAGCTCATAAGGGAGCATATGGATGGGTTTATGCTGTTTCTGTTGTTTCGTCTGTTGTCTTTCCAGCCCATTCGTCAAACTTATCCATCACTGCGTCATAAGTCTGCTGGGAAATGCCTGGCAGCTTGGAGCCCCATGCCCCTGTTGCAGCCTTAAAGCCTTTTTCAAATGCAGCCCTCATTTCTTCTGCTTTGGAAGAATCGCCGCCGGTCAGAGCCTTTGCAAATTCAACGATGCGGTCGGAGGTCTGCTTTACGCCCCAGTATCCGTCTTCTGCAATGTCTGCCTGCGCCTGTGCCTTAACGTCTGCGCTTACGGTAAAGTTGCCTTTTGCAAGGAAGCGCCACATGTCATCGGCTTGGCCGATTTTGCTTCCCTGGCTGGTCATCATCTTCTCTACTAAGCTTTTCAGTTGGGCAGTCCTTTGTTCCGTATCCCGTTTCATACGTGCAACGATGTCGCTCTTGGAATAAATGCCCTTGCTGGAAGATGGCTTGGCAGTGCTGCCTTTTTCATATACAGCGCCGTTGCTGCTGGAAGTGTCTTTGGAAGTATTGGTGTTCTCAGCAGCTTTTGCTGTGTTTGATTTGGCAGGTGCGGTATAAGCCGCAGTACTGTTTACACTGTTCACACTGTTTACGCTCATAATGTTGCCCCTCCTTGGCGAAACTATCTGGTTATCCGTAACCTATGTGCTAATTTTTCAGTTACTCTCATCTATTATATCGGAAAAAAGAGGAAAAAATTAACACTTTCCCACGATTCATTTCCGCGGGCGGCAGGCGCGGACAGTTAGTGGCTGCCTGGATTAGCCCTTCTGTACCTTCCGGATAAAATCATAATTGCTGTCCTTTGCTTCCACAAAGCCGGTGACGGGGGTAGTGATGCCGGAAAAATCGTGGAAATTGACAAAGGCGTTTTTTATCTCCTGGATGCGCCCTGCATCAAGGCTTCTGCGAAAGGCGATGGCGTCTTTCTGGATATTCCCAGTGGTGGAAATGATGGAAAGGCAGGACATGTCCGTGCCGGATTCCTGCATTTTCTCATAGGCTTCGTTGTAGGTTGCCCCAGCGTCAAATTCCCCGTTGATGACGCCATAGAGTACCTGGTCGTGGCTGCCTGCAAAGGAAACCTTGGAAAATATATTTTCTGGGTCAAGGCCGGCTTCTTTTATGCTGTGCCTTGCATACAGGTAGCCGGATGCACTGTTTTTGTCTACATAGGCAAATGACTTGCCGGATAAGTCCTGCAGGGATGCAATGCCGGAGTCCTTCCGGGCTATAATGTAGCCGTTGTAATAATCCTTTCCGTTAATCAGCGGGGTAGCCACCGGATCCAGCGGCGTCATTTCAGCCGCAGTGATATAGGCGAAGGGGGAGAACCAGCCGCCATCTATGTTGCCTTTTTTGATCTGCTCCCCAAGGGAGAGGTAATCTTTTACAATCATCAGCCTTACTTTCAGGCCAAGGGAACTAAAAATACGGGCCAGCAGGGGCTGGTACATTTTCTTAATCTCGTCCGGCGAGGTAAAAGGGTTGATGCCGATGACGATTTCATTGCTGCCTTTGATGGAGCACATGCTGTACTGGATGTTTTCGCACATGGAACTGATATTGTCACAGCAGGTGAGCAGCGTGTCCGTCTGCTTCTGGTGCTGGGTAATCAGCGCAATGGAGTCATAGGACTGCCCTGCAGAGGAAGAAATAGTGTCCGTCAGCTTGTCCAAAGCTTTCTTTACATCCGCAGATACATCCAAATTTGTCTGGGAAACGGCTGTCAGGTTTTCCATATTCCGCTTGATGTCTGTCAGGGAGTCATGGGCTCCTGTCAGGATGCCCACCGTGCCTTCCACAAACCCGTTGAGCTTCTGGATGGACTCCTCGGAATGTTTGGCGGAAGTATGGCTGCTTTGGATATTTTCTTCCAGATCCTTTACAATTTCCTCAATTTCGTTGATAAAGGAATCCGTTTCCTCAGAAAGCTTCCCCACTTCCCCGGCTACAATGGCGAATGCTTTCCCCGCTTCCCCAGCGTGGGCGGCGGTGATGGATGCATTTAGGGACAGCAGGGTGGTTTCCTCGGAAATGTTTTTGATATATTCCACGATTTTGTGGATGCTTTGTGAGGATTCCAGCAATTTCAGGTTGGTTTCCTGGGTAGTATGCAGGGCTTCCGTCAAATCCCGGAGCATACGGTATGTGTCTTCGATGGTTTCCCTTTTTTCTGTAATATTTTTTAAAACAGTGTCGGCTTTTTCTTCCACAAGCTGGATGTGCCCGTTCATGGTTTCACTGTTCTGGTTGACTTGCTGGAGTTTTTCTTCCACGAATGTGGCCTGCTCTAAATTTTCCACAGAGCAGTTTGCAATTTTCTGGTTGTTGTCCACAAGGGTGGAAAAGGCTTCTTTGTTCTGCTTGGCAATCCAAAGGAGATGTTCCGTGTCAAAGCCCATGTTTTCTAACATATCGCTGATTTCAGCAATGGCCTGCCCATGTTCCCCGTCGGGGCCGGCGTGTGCAGGGGATTGCTGCGGTTTTGGCTGTGGTTTTGAAAAAATATTTTTAAACAAGTGATTCAATCCTTCCTTTCAAGCTATGCCTGTCAGGCAATATGGCAATTTTTACTAAAAATAGTATAACATCTAAAAGATTTTTATGCAAGGCGCACAGGTGAAATTTATTTCCGCGAGCAATGAGGAAAATAGCCATGCTTGCATGGATATTTGACGAATGCCGCG
>ERZ778516.386-NODE-386-length-37051-cov-15.666829_pt1 | contig 37051 bp, 40 predicted proteins | sample MGYA00510342_ERZ778516 | MGnify/ENA primary metagenome ERZ778516 (study PRJEB29527, sample SAMN07138961) | mouse gut metagenome | material: feces | host: mouse | place: China:Nanjing | collected 2016-01-25 ...
CATAATATGTGGCTTATTGCTTATATATTGCATTTATTTTCCCTTGCTTGGTTTAGTTTATTGGGAATTTTAGAGATTCTCTTCTATTATTTCTATGCTATTGCGTTTCGCACTGCGTAAGGCTTTTGCTCGTGTGGAGTGAATCTACACTTCGCGCTATGCAGTGTCCTTTTGTAAAAAAGGACACATCTTGCAAAGAGCAATAGCCCTTAATGCACAAAAGGACACACCTATAGCTAAGATGTTGCCTTATGTATCAAGTGAGATTCTAAAAGAAAGGCACAGAATCAAACTATATGTTTTGTTTTAAGCTAATTGGTATGGAAAGAATTAATATACGACAAGGAGAGAGGTTGCTATGCTTTCTTATAAACAACCTCTATTGATACAATGCTTTTGACTAGAGAGTAGCCTCTAGTTGATAATTATACTTAGAATCCTACTCGACTTCCGCGTCAATCACATCATCATCTTTTTTCTTATTGTCTCCATTATTTTGTGCGTTACCTTGTTCTTTGGCATAGGCTGCTTGAGCAAGTTTGCCACTCGCCTCACTTAGAGCTTTGATTTTTGCTTCTAGCTCCTCTTTAGAGGCATTTTCATTTTTGAGGCTTTCTTCTAGTGAAGCAATAGCGTTTTGGATATTTTCTGCCTCATTAGATTCTATCTTGTCCTTAAACTCATCGAGACTCTTTTTAGTTTGATAGATAAGAGAATCTGCAGAGTTACGCAACTCAATAATCGCCTTTTTCTTTGTGTCCTCCTCCTTGTGTAATTCCGCTTCTTTGACCATTTTTTCAATTTCGGAATCTGAAAGTCCGCTTGAACCGCTGATTTTAATCTCTTGAGATTTGCCTGTGGCTTTGTCTTTAGCAGAAACGGTGAGGATTCCATTCGCATCAATATCAAAGGTTACTTCGATTTGTGGTACACCGCGAGGCGCAGTAGGGATACCGCTCAAATCAAATCGTCCTAGAGATTTATTATCCCGCGCTAATTCGCGTTCGCCTTGCAGCACATTAATACTCACGGCAGGTTGATTATCCTCATAGGTAGAGAAAATTTGCGTTTTCTTTGTGGGGATTGTTACGCCACGTTCGACTACTTTTGTGCATATACCACCGGCAGTTTCAATCCCTAAGCTTAGGGGTGTTACATCAAGCAAAAGCACATCTTTTACATCGCCTTTTAGCACGCCACCTTGCACCGCAGCGCCAACAGCCACGACTTCATCAGGATTCACAGATTTGTTTAATTCCTTGCCAATATAATTCTTTACACGCTCTTGCACTTTGGGAATGCGCGTAGAGCCGCCCACCATCACCACTTCACTAATATCGCTTTGAGTAAGCCCAGCGTCTTTAATCACAAATTCAATCTTTTTAATTGTATCCTCGATTAAGTCATCAATGAGGCTTTCAAACTTCGCACGAGTGATTTTTTTCACTAAGTGCTTAGGACCACTCGCATCAGCAGTGATAAAAGGCAGATTGATTTCTGTTTCTTGTGCGCTACTTAGCTCTTTTTTCGCATTTTCTGCCGCGTCTTTGAGCCGTTGTAATGCCATTACATCATTTTTCAAATCAATGCCTTCATCGCTTTTAAACTCCTCAGCCGCCCAATCAATGATTCTATTATCAAAGTCATCTCCACCAAGGAACGCATCTCCCCCTGTAGCAAGCACTTCTACGACATTATCGCCGGTTTCTAGCACGGTAACATCAAATGTCCCCCCGCCTAAGTCATATACCATAATCTTTTCAGCCTCTTTTTTATCTAGCCCATAGGCAAGTGCCGCTGAAGTAGGTTCATTGATGATTCTAAGCACATTTAATCCCGCAATTGTCCCGGCTTCTTTGGTTGCCTTGCGTTGAGAATCGTTAAAATAAGCAGGGACGGTGATGACCGCTTCTGTAACTTCCTCTCCAAGGTAGCTTTGTGCATCCTCTTTGAGCTTCATCAGAATCTTTGCTGAAATCTCTTGAGGCGTATAAATCTTATCGGCAATTTCTACTGCACACGCACCATTTCTATCCACGATATTATAAGGCAGCCTTTTTTCTGCCTCTTTTGCCTTATCTTCATTAAACATAAGCCCCATAATGCGCTTGATAGAATAAATCGTTTTTTTAGGATTGGTAACAGCTTGTCTCTTAGCCGGCTCACCTACTAGAATCTCGCCTTTGTCCGTGAAAGCCACGATAGAAGGTGTAGTGTTTTTACCCTCTTTGTTTGCAATGATTTTTGCCTCATTACCCTCATATACTGCCATTGCTGAATTTGTTGTTCCTAAGTCTATGCCAATTACTTTTGCCATATTATGCTCCTTTATAATGAAATTAAAATTACGAATTTTTAACGACACTCACCATCGATGGGCGGAGTATGCGTTGCTTATACACAAAGCCTTTTTGCAAGGTTTGGAGAATCTCTCCATCGTTTTTGTCTGCACTTGGCACTTGCATAAGGCACTCGTGTAGATTTGGGTCAAACTCGCAATCTGTGGCTATCACTTCCACGCCGTGCTTATTTAACACTTTAATAAAGCTCTCCAATGTGAGCTGCAAACCCTGCGCGATAGCCTCTGCTTGAGGGTTGCTCTGTGCGCTCTCTAGGGCTTTTTCTAATGTATCAAGCACAGGCAATAAATCATTCATAATGCGCTCATAAGCGTATTCTAGGCTTTGATTCTTATCGCGCTCTAGACGTTTTTTAGTATTTTCAAAATCCGCAAACGCCCTTACATATTGGTCTTTTAACTCCTCATATTTGAATTTATAATCCTCTGCGCCCTCTGCCACTTGTGAATCTTGCGAGACTTCTTCTTGCGTAGTTTGGGTAGATTCTATATCTTCTTGCGAATCTTGTGCGTTTTCTTGCTCTTGCATAATCACTCCTTTATTTAAGATTGAATCATTTCAAAAAAATGGGTAAAGTCTCTATCTAATGCTCCGACACAGAGGATTCTACTCTTTTTATCGGGGTGAGATTTTAGCCGCATTTCTTGCATAACTGCCATATAACCTTTAGGTAGCACCTCCTCATAATATATGCCATTTTGCAGTGAATCAAATATGCTTCCATCGATGATGGAGTAAAAGCTTTGCTCACTACTATTGCCACTATATGCTTGCATCAAAGCCCCTACGCCAAAACGCTCTAGGTTGCGGCTCTGCACACAGGAGAGAGCATCAAGCACACTCTGCGCGCGTACCTGATAGGCGATATTACGCACATCGACAATCTCTAGTCCCTTTAACTCGTGCAAAAACCGCTCTAAAGCGCTAGAGAAAGGCAAGGTAATGCCTATATGCTCAAATTCAAGCAGTAGCTTCTGCTCGTCTAATCGCGTGATGGCACAAAGCCGATTGCTCTGCTCGATACTCACCACGCAAAATAAATCTGTCAAAAAACACGCCTCTTTGATACCCTCTAGTGAATCTGTCTCTATCCCTAGTCGTGTATCAAGCTGCCTATACCAATATGACTTCAAAGCCTCAAGCGTGGGAATACGACCGCTACTAATATGCGGCTGAAAAAGCAATCCCTCATCAGCCAATGTTTTGAAGTAGTTGCGTATAGTTGCCGATGAGATTTTGGTATTCATAAGTGTTTTTAAAGATTCCGAGCCAATAGGCTCTCTGTGCTTTAAATACTCTACGATAACGCGAGAAAGCAACATTTCTTTTTTACTCATCATACCTCTTGTCTCATCATTTCATATTATGTTTTGCGTTATTGCTTACATAAATGTTATGATTTTTTAAGTTTTGTTTCAATTTCTTGCTGAAACGAGAAGTATTATAGCATAAATTTAGCAAATAAATCAAAATATTGCTAAATTTTATAAAACTTTAGTATATCAATATAAACTTATATAAATAAATTTACTAAAAAATTCTAAATAATATAATTTATATTTAATATTCATTTGGAGTGATACTAGAAGCGTAACTTTATAAAACAAATGCCGTAATCGCTTTTTGCAATTAGCGGAGGCGAGTAACAATCTAGCGAAATTGCCTCCTTTCCCGATATTATGCACTACGAAAGCCAAGCGAGAAAACGGATAGGATTATTCTTGTTAAAAACCTCGTTATAAACATTAACTTTAAACTCTTTGTGTTATTTTCTACAAGGGGCGAGTAGTATATTTTACAAGTGTAGATAGACACTGCGTGTGTAATATGAATATTTCGTGTAATTTAATATGTTAAGTTGGGATATATTTAATCCCAACTTGTGAGCGGATAATTTTAGAATCTTATTTGTTATTTTTATATAATTCATTAGGTTTTTACACCATTTTGATACACCCATTTTTCTATGATTTTTGCCTCATTACCTACAAAATGTTACAATCGCCTTATGAATATACATACTTCACAAGTCAGCGAGCAGCTTATAATCGATATAGCCAATATGTCACTTTCTATGTTTAGAAAGAATTTTTTTGGCGTGTTTCACGGAGCTATTTCCGCACGTCTGTCTAAAAACCGCTTCCTTATTAATAAGCAACACGTCGTTTTTGACAATCTCAATGCAGATTCTATGATTATGCTCTATCATAAAGAGGACTATCGCTGGAATGAGGCAAGTCTCCACGCCCCTATCCACGCAGCAATTTATAAATCCTTTAGCGAGGCGAAATTTATAGCCTATGCTATGCCACCTTATCTTGTTTCATATTCCCTTAAATACGATGTTTTAGAGCCTAAGGATTATTTTGGCTATAAGTTTTTAGCCCCGCATATTGATATTTTTGACCCCAAGGATTATGAGAGCTGGGCAGAACGTGCCGATACGGACATCCCTCGATATTTTAAAGAGCATTCTCACTCTTTTATGCTTATTAGAGGCTATGGGGTGTATGTGTATGCACGAGACCTCTATACCCTTGCCAAAACGATTGCGCTTGTTGAAAATTCCTGTAAAATCGCTCATTATAACACAGATCTAGGAGAATCTTTTCAGGTAAGTCCAAGATATGATATTTAAGGATAGAGAATGAATCCATTTGCTACACATTGTTTAGAGACATTTCACAATCTTTGCACGATTCCCCATTGTAGCTTTCATACGCAGGATATGTTTGTCTATCTTTGCACTACGTTAAAAGACAAGGGCTATGAGGTGCAAAGTGATGAGGCAAAAAATATTTATGCCAAAAAGGGCAATCCTAAAATTTGCCTCCAAAGCCATTATGATATGGTGTGCGTAGGGGATTCTACACAGCACAAAGGTGTGAAAACTATAGAAAAAGATGGCTTTTTATACGCGCAAAACTCCTCTCTTGGCGCGGATAATGGCATAGGCATAGCGTGTATGCTTACTCAAAATGCGAGTGATATTGAACTACTTTTTACCAATGATGAGGAAGTGGGTATGATAGGGGCTAATGCCTTGAGTATGGGGATTAGCTCACATTTGCTGCTCAATCTTGATAGTGAGGATTTAAATGAGATTGTGCTAGGTTGCGCGGGAGGAGCGGATATAGAATGCTCTATCAATCTCAAGCCTTTTTTGCAGCCTATAAAAACACTGTTAAAGAACTATCCTTATATCTATCATATCACAAGCAGGGGCTTTAATGGCGGACATAGCGGGATTAATATCCATAAAAATATAGAAAATGCCATTGTTGAATATGGCTTTTTGCTTTTCACACTCAATGCCTATATTATTACGTTAAATGCAGGGGAAAAGCGCAATTCTATCCCAGCCGGGCTAGATTCTATCATTCTATGCGACAAGCCTCTACCCTCATCTTTTAGCACAGCAGATAATGCCTTTTTTGACATCAAACCCCTAGAACATTTAGATTCGTATGAAATGGCATATCATAAGGACGCGATTGTGCCGCTTATCTGTGGCATACATAGCGGCGTGTATGTGGCTTCGGCACAAGGCACTCTCTCTTCGCTTAATCTCTCGCTTTTAGAGCAAGATGGCATAGATTCCTTGCGACTTATAATGATGACTCGTGCAAATACTCAAACCCTTTTAGAACGCAATATCGCACGATTGCAGACTATCTTACCATATTTGAATCCGCATTGCACCTTTAAAACAAGCGGACATTACAGTCCGTGGGAGAAAAGCATCTCACCCAATCACAAAGCCCTTGAATTATTATGCGATATTTATAAGACACATAACATTATGCCACATATCACACAAATCCACGCTGGACTTGAATGTGGCATCTTAAAGCGACAAATTCTCCTCTATAGCTCCATTTCTCACCTTGATGTAATTTCTATTGGTCCTACTATCAACGCTCCGCATAGTTGTAATGAATCGCTTGATTTAGCGCATTTTGATACATTTTGTGCTATCTTGAATGATTTTATTATGGCGTATAAGGCTTAAGCTATGAGTGTGTCTATTAATGTAGGAATCATCGGCGTGAGTGGCTATACAGGCTTAGAGCTTGTAAAGCTACTTATCAATCACCCTATTTTCAATCTTAATTATGTGGCAAATACACAAGGAGGAGCAGAACTAGCGCAGATTCACAAAATGCTCTCCTCACTTGATTTGGCGCATTTGCCTATCTATCAGGCAGACGCAAAAGCCGCCATAGAATCGTGCAGTTTGCTTTTCCTTGCCCTTCCTCACAAAAATGCTATGGCAATGACAAAGGAGATTTTTGCACTTAAACATAATGCTAAAATCATTGATTTATCAGCGGATTATCGCTTGAATACAGCAAATTATGAATCCTATTATTGCCCACATATTGATAAGGAAAATCTCGCTCACGCCGTATATGGGCTGCCTGAATATTATCGTAAAGATATACAAAAGGCTCATCTTATCGCTAATCCGGGCTGTTACCCTACTGCTACACTTCTCGCCCTGCTACCTTTTGTGCCCTATATTGATGGCTCTTGTGGAGTATTTGTCGATGCTAAAAGTGGCGTGAGCGGTGCGGGTAAATCTCTCACAGATAATACGCATTTCCCTCATATTAATGAGAATCTTTTTAGCTATTCGCCGCTTACACATCGCCATCAAATAGAGATTACACAAAAATGCCATGATATTAGCAAAGAAGGCTTAGATATTGTCTTTGTCCCTCATCTTATGCCTATCACACGTGGTATGTTAGTGAGTGTGTTTGCCACGCTTAAAGCCCCTCTTTCATCACAAGAAGCCCAAGAGATTCTATCCCAAGCCTACAAAAATGAGCCATTTGTAAGAATCCGCGAAAATCCTGTCAGTATCGCCCACACTGCAGGCAGCCATTTTTGCGATATTTTTGTCGCAAGCAGTGGTAAAAATCTCTATATCAATTCATCAATTGATAATCTTTTACGAGGAGCTAGCTCACAAGCTCTTGTCAATGCCAATCTTATGTGTGGCTTGAAAGAAAATTTAGGTGTGCCTTTGGTGTCTTATGGCTTATACTAACACAAATGAGAATCTTAGCCAAACCGCGTCCTTATGGGATAATGCCCCATATATTAAAAATGATGCGATTTTCATAGCAGATTCGCATTTTATGCCTTTAGATATGCCGCTTAATGAGAAGGGCAGAGACGCCTCACAAGCACTTCTTGCATATTTTGAAAACCTTAACAACAATCCGCACACTATCCCCTCGCAAATATTCCTTATGGGAGACATTGCTCATCTTTTGCTTGGAGGGGTGGATTCTAGTCATAGGGCAAACCACGCCCTTTTAGCCCATATAGAATCTTTAAGCCAAAAAAGCCAGATATGGTGGTTTGAGGGCAATCACGACTTTGGACTTAAGGCTTCTTTTAAGGGATTGCCTTGTTTAGAATCTGTGTATCTTATCCCACGCACAGAGCAGCCTAAAGCTTTTATTTATGAGTCTCAAAATACAAAAAAACATCTCCTCCTCGCACACGGAGATATATTTCTTAATGCAAAATATGAGTTTTATATCCGCTTGATGAATACAAGATATTTGCGTTTTTTGATTTACTTACTTGATAATGTAACCTTTGGTAATCTCTACCACTCTATCGCCAAAAAAGTTAATCACAATACTATTAGGGTAGGCAAAGTCTCTATGGAGCATTTTGCTCCTATGCGCATTAATGCTTACCGCACTTATATGCAGCATATTATTCAAGGCAAAATGCAAGATATTGATGTGATTATTGAGGGGCATTTTCATATTGGCAAAACATACAAAGGCAATAATGATGAGACTTTGTATGTATCCCTACCTTCATTTTATGTTAGTAGAAGTATTTTTGATATAAAATCAATATTTCATAACACCTCATTCGCACAAGGAGAATAATTGAAGTCAGACAAGATCGATATTATGCGTATTGCAAGTAATGAAATGGAGCTTGTGGATTTTAGAATCTATGAAGATAAAGATGGGGAGATCTATGAGGGTGTGTATGGCATTAATGTTGCTAAGGTAAATGGAATTGTTGAATTTCCTAATGAGATTTTTGAGGCACCTGGTAGTCCTGATTATATGCTGGGTATGTTTGATTTACGTGGTGATATATTACCTCTTATTGATTTGACAAAATGGATGAATATTAAGCCAAAAGAAGACCCTAAACGTCAAAAGAAAGTTATTGTTACTGAATTTAGCAATAAGCAATTAGGGTTTGTCGTCCATGCGACAAGACGATTAAGACGTGTAAGCTGGGCAGATATAGAATCTGCAATGTTTAGTTTAAGCAATGATCAGCAAAGGGGTAAAATCACAGGCACAACACGTATTGAAGATGGACGCACGTTGCTAATTCTTGACTTAGAGGGCATACTTGATGACCTTGACTTTCATATACCAAGTGGCGATAGTGCAAGTGTTGAGCAGTTTAGACCTACACATAGATTTGAAGGCAATGTGCTTATCCTCGATGATAGCTCTATTGCACGCAAACTTCTGCGAAGCACACTCAGTGATATTGGTTTTGATGTCATTGATGCAGTCGATGGAGAATCTGGTTTAGAACGACTAGAAAAGCTCTATGAGCAGTGGGGTGATAGTATAACGCAGCATTTAAAGCTCATTATTTCGGACGTAGAAATGCCCAAAATGGACGGGTTCCACTTTGCTGCACAAGTAAAAAATGACTCAAGATTTAACAAGATTCCACTTATTTTTAATTCCTCTATTAGCGATAAATTTAGTGCTACTAAAGGAAAGGAGATAGGAGCGGAGGCTTATTTAGTGAAGTTTGATGCAAAATTATTTTGCGATGAAATTAGTAGAATTTTGACAAAATAATAGTAGAATGCTATTTTAAATTATGTTAGAGGATTCACAATGGACGATATGCAAGAAATAATGGAAGACTTCCTTGTTGAAGCTTTTGAAATGATAGAGCAGCTAGACCAAGATTTGGTAGAGCTTGAAAATAATCCTGAAGACCTTGATTTGTTGAATAGAATCTTTAGAGTAGCTCATACTATCAAAGGTTCAAGCTCGTTTCTTAATTTTGATATTCTCACTCGTCTCACTCACAATATGGAAGACGTGCTTAACAAAGCAAGACGCGATGAGCTAAAAATCACTCCTGATGTAATGGACGTAGTTCTACATTCTGTGGATTTAATGAAGTCCCTTCTTACAGCCATACGCGATAGCGGCACTGATGCTAATAGCGGCATTGAGATTGATGATACTGTTACTCGTCTTCAAGCTATTTCTAATGGCGGCACAGCCCCTGAAAGCAAACCTGAAACAAATACGCAACACACTCCTGCAGAGTCTTCAAACACAGCAAGCAGTGCGGCTGATAGTAATAATCCACTTGCTGATGAGCCAGATAAAGACTATTCAAATATGAGTAGCGAGGAGGTTGAAGCAGAAATTGAAAGATTGCTTAAAAAGCGTCAAGAAGCTGATAAGCAGGCACGTGCAGCAAAAAAAGCAGGCGGTGAAACACCTAAAGTGCAAGCACCTAATGCACCTGATACTACAGCTGCTGCAAAACCTACTCCCAAACTAGCAGCAAAAAAAGCAGGCGGTGATGAAAAAGCTCCAGCAGCAAATGTAGAGCAAACTGTCCGTGTTGATGTGAAGCGATTGGATCATTTGATGAATCTTATTGGTGAGCTTGTGCTTGGCAAAAACCGCCTAATTAAGATTTATGGTGATGTTGAGGAGCGATATGATGGCGAAAAGTTCCTTGAAGAGCTTAATCAAGTTGTGGCGTCTATTTCTTCTGTAACTACTGATGTGCAACTCGCTGTGATGAAAACGCGTATGCAGCCTGTGGGAAAAGTGTTTAATAAATTCCCTCGTATGGTGCGCGACCTTTCACGTGAGCTTGGCAAGAATATCGATCTTGTTATCACAGGTGAGGAGACAGAGCTTGATAAATCTATTGTGGAGGAAATTGGCGACCCCCTTGTGCATATTATCCGCAACTCTTGCGACCACGGGATTGAGAAGCCTGAAGCGCGTGCTGCAGCTGGCAAGCCTGAAACAGGCACAGTGAATCTTAAAGCTTATAATGAAGGTAATCATATTGTAATTGAGATTGCTGATGATGGTAAAGGCTTAGATGCACAAATGCTTAAACAAAAGGGTATTGAAAAAGGGCTTATTAGCGAAAGGGAAGCAGATTCTATGAGCGATAAAGAAGCTTTCAATATTATCTTTAAACCCGGATTCTCTACTGCTGCAGCTATCACTAATGTATCTGGACGTGGCGTGGGTATGGACGTGGTGAAAACCAATATTGAAAAGCTCAATGGTATCATCGATATAGAATCTGAAAAAGGTGTAGGCACAACTCAAAAGCTTAAAATACCACTTACCCTTGCCATTATTCAGGCATTGCTTGTGGCTGTGCAAGAAGAATATTATGCTATCCCGCTGTCATCAGTTATTGAAACTGTGCGTGTGAGCCAAGAGGAAATTTATACTGTTGATGGCAAGAGTGTGCTTCGATTACGTGATGAAGTGCTGCCTATCGTACGCTTGGCTGATATTTTTAAAGTAGATTCTGTGCTAGAAAATACAAGTGAGGTTTATGTAGTTGTCATCGGTTTGGCAGAGCAAAAAATGGGTGTGATTGTGGATTATCTTGTAGGACAAGAAGAAGTGGTGATTAAGTCTCTAGGCTATTATCTCAAAGGCACAGAAGGCATTGCAGGGGCTACCGTGCGTGGTGATGGTAGAATCACTATGATTGTTGATGTGGCAGCAATGATGGAAATGGCAAAAGAAGTGAAGGTTAATATCACAAAGCTTGCTGAAGAAAGTGCCGCTAAAACGAAAACTTCGCCAAGCGATTATGTGGTGCTTGCTATTGATGATAGTAGCACCGATAGGGCGATTATGAAAAAATGCCTTAAAACACTCGGCGTTACCGTGCTTGAAGCAGCAAATGGCTTAGAGGGGTTAGATATTGTTAAAAATAGTGATAAGCAGCTTGATGCAGTGCTTGTGGATATTGAAATGCCTAAAATGGACGGCTATACTTTTGCTTCCGAAGTGCGTAAATACAATAAATTCAAAAATCTTCCGCTTATTGCTGTTACAAGCAGAAATAGCAAAACTGATCGTATGAGAGGTGTAGAATCTGGTATGACTGAATATATTACAAAGCCCTATACGCCAGAATATCTTGCTAATGTCGTAAAACGTAACATCAATTTAACGATAGATGGAGAGTAAAATGAGCGAAAATAAACTAAAAGAAGTTCTTGATGGACAAAACAAAAGTAATGATAGTGTTCCTATGGAGGAAACACTCCATATTATTGGTTTTATGATTGGGAATGAGGAATTTGCTGTTCCAATTCTTAATGTAAAAGAAATTATTAAACCTATTGAATACACACGTGTGCCTGCTGTACCTGATTATGTGCTTGGTGTGTTTAACTTACGCGGGACCGTTTTGCCCTTAGTAAATATGCGTCTTAAATTTGGCTTACCTGCTATTAAGCAAGATGCAGACACAAGATTTTTAGTTATTACACAAAAAGATGAAATGATTGGCTTTATGATCGATAAGCTTACAAGTGCTGTACGTATCCCTGAAAGCGACATTGAACCAATTCCTGAATCTTTTAATGAAAATCAACAGCTTTTGCAAGGTATTGGTAAGCGAGAAGACCGTCTTATCACTATTTTACGTGTAGAAAATCTCTTAAAGCGCACATTTTAATACTCTCCCCTTATTTGGGGAACTTCTTTTATCTGTTTAAATCTTTTGACACAAGCTAGATATTTCATAGTTTTGGAGGCTATTATGAAAATATATGTTTTGCCCCTTGTGTTAGGCCGTATGTTTGTTGGCTGCGCTATCTTAAACCTATAGATTCTAAAAATTTTGCTGATATGAGTGGGTATAAATACGCTATTATCGGGCAAACACAAACGCTTAATTCTAGTAGTGGTGCTGGCTATGTGGGCTATGGAGCCGGTATGGCTTACGCTGTGGGTAAAAGTGTAAATCCCAGTGATGTCATCAGTGGAATCTTAATGAAAAAAGGATTTATCATTGTAGATAGCCCAAAAGCAAACAAAACATTGCTTGTTAAATACGGGCAAAGCGATAAACGCAGCGTTTTGGGAGGTTTGGGGGGATACACCCTAGAGGTTTCTATACAAATGCTTGATGCCTTAACCCAAGAGCTACTTTTTGTATGCACTGCAGAGGGTCAAGGAAGCACCGAAGCTGATGATATAAGAGTGGCTATCGTGCGATGTTTAGAGAGTTTTAATCCCTAGAATCTAGCATTTGTCAAAAACACATTTGCTTTGCGTGTCTTTGTATGTCACCCCCCATTCATATAGAGAATCTAAAATCGGTATAAGTGTTTTGCCCTTATTTGATAGGGAATATTCTACTTTGGGAGGTATGCTTGGATATTCCTTGCGTTCTATCAATTTATCTTTTTCTAGCTCTCGCAAGGTGTTTGTGAGTGTTTTGAAAGAAATATTTCCCATATACCGCTTAAGCTCATTATAACGCACAACTTCAAAATACGCCAACGCAAATAAGATTCCCATTTTATATTTGCCTGCTATCATACTTAATGCGTAGGCAAAGGGCGAATGAGCGATATTCTCTGCCTTTATACATTGTAATTCTTTGGTATGTTTTTGCATAGCCCTTCCTTCGTATGCTTCCCTTTAGGTAAGTATCTTACCTCTTTTTCCGTATTGTATTTTTGAAAAGTTTAACATACAATGTCAAATCATTTTATTTTTTAAAGGAGAAATTATGAATTTTGAACAACTCTTAACACAGCGATTTGCGTGCAAATCATTCACATCAAAAGAAATAGCCAAAGATGATTTGGACTTTATTTTAGAATCGGGGAGATTGTCTCCTAGTTCTTGTGGTTTTGAGCCGTGGAAGTTTGTTGTAATAGGAAGAAAAGATAGTGCTACTTTAAGTACAATGTGCTTTCATCAAGAAAATGTGGCTAGCGCAAGTCATAATATCATTATCTTAGCTCGCACAGACTTACAAGCAAAAGATGATTACATCAAAAAGCAAGTAGGCAGATTCTGCCCGCCTGAAAATGCAGAGAAATTTGATCAAGTTTTAAACACTTATACTGCAGAGACAAATGCGATGAATGCAGAGCAGCTTTATGCCTATGCAAAGGCAAATTGCTATCTTGCTTTAATGCAAATGTCCCTAGCAGCTATCAGTAGAGGTATTGACTCGTGTATGATTGGCGGCTTTGAAAAAGATAAGGTTGATTCATTTTTAGGGCTAACATATCCTTTCCAAACAGCCGTGATTCTAAGTCTAGGCTTTAGAGATAGTGAACCAAAACACAGCAGAAAGCGATTAGCCATACATGAAGTTGTAGAGTATCGCTGATACTCTAAGTTTGCCTCTTAAAATAGGCAAACTTAGAATCTTTAAAGATAATTGCATTTCGTTGTGTGTAAAAAGAGCTGTGCGGATTTACTCCGCTTGTGTAATCACCCCACCGCCTAGCACACAATCACCTTGATATAGCACAAGGGCTTGTCCTTGTGCGACACCATAGGCAGATTCTAAAAGTTTTGCGTGGATATAATCCCCCTGCATATCAATCTGAGCTTTTAATGGCACAGAGCGGTAGCGCACTTTAATGTCATATACCCCTCCATTAAAGGCTTCAGGGAGGCTTTTATTAAGGGCTTTTATAGAATTTACGGCTAGTTCTTCTTTTGTCCCTACGACGATTTCATTGGTTTTTGGATTAATCGCTTTAACATAATGCGGCTCGTGTGAGCCAAAGACACTAAACCCTTTACGTTTACCAATAGTGTAGTGCATATAGCCCTTATGTGTGCCTACGGCTTTACCACTGCTATCGCGCACTACACCCTCATTATCAACCTTTTCATAAAGGCGTAAAATATCAATATAGCTATCCTCGACAAAGCAAATTTCTTGAGATTCCTTATACGTTTGCAAAGTGCCTAGAAAGGGCAAAAGATCAAGAGCGGTTTTTTTCACATCTTCTTTACACATTCCGCCAAGGGGAAAGAGGATTCTATCAATAGCTTCTTGAGGCAGAGCATAGAGGAAATAGCTTTGGTCTTTTGTGTCATCAACTGCCTTGGCAACACGTTTAATGCCATTGATTTCTTTAATCTGTGCGTAATGTCCTGTGGCGATGTAATCACAACCTAGCTCATCTGCCTTTTTTAACCCTAAACCAAATTTCATTAGAGGATTGCAAATAGCGCAGGGATTAGGCGTTTGCCCCTCTTTGTATGAGCGTACAAAGGCATCATAGACATTTTGTTTAAAAGCCTCTTGTAAATCAAGTACTTCAAAGGCAATGCCTAAATGTGCGGCGACTTTCTGACAATTTTGAATAAATATTTGATGTTTTTTTTCTTTGCTATGTAATTTAAGATAAAGCCCTATAACTTCATAGCCTTGTGAGGATAACAAATGAGCGCAATAGGAGCTATCTACCCCACCACTCATAAGAAGAGCAACTTTCACGAAAAATCCTTTAAAAATAAAATGTAAAAAAGGAAAAAGTGTAGCATTTTGAAGTAAGTCGTGTGTAAATATTTCAAAAGTGATTTTGTGATATAATTTAAACTTTTGAGGATAACTTTAAGAAGGGTATTTAAATTATTTAATTTTTGAGGTGCAATGTGATTTTAGAACACGAGCTACCACAGGGAAGCAAACTCTATTTTGATACTTCAGCCAAACTCAAACGTAATATAGAATCTTGTGCAATTAAAGCATTTTATGAGAATGATTATAGAGAGATTGTAACGCCCACTTTCACATTCTTAGAACATCAAAGTGATATTTTGAATCGTGAGCTTGTGCGACTAAGCAGTGAGAGCAATCATCAAATTGGATTGCGCTATGATACGACATTTGAGGCTATGCGTATTGTTACAAAACATATTACCCGCAGCAGTGAGCATAAGAAGTGGTTTTATATCCAGCCTGTGTTTAGCTATCCCACAACTGAAATCCACCAAATCGGTGCAGAACATCTAGGTGGTGAAAGTCTTGCACCTGTGATGTGTTTAGGGGTGCATATTTTGCAAGAGCTAGGCTTAAAGCCCTATTTGCAAATCTCTAATATGCAGATTCCACTTTTATGTGCTAAACATAGTGGTGTGGATATAGAGGTGTTTGCTTCTCAAAATGTGGGAAAACTCTTAGAAATGGAAGGCTATGTGGCGGATTTGGTACATATAAAGACAAAGCAAGATGTGCAAAAAGCCATACATACTGCTCCCACTTTCTTACGTGGAGAATTAGAGCGTTTGCTTGAATGTGCGAGTTATTGCGAATATGAAAAAAGTATTTTTTCTCCTCTTGCCTTTTCGCCTACCTCATATTATGGAGGGTTGTTTTTCCGTATGTTTATGGGTAATGCCACTTTATTGCAAGGAGGCAAATATAGCATAGGAGAGCAAAGCTCTTGTGGGTTTGCCATCTATACTGATGAGGTAGTAGAATGCCTTATTTAATGCAATGTATAGCAAGTATCAAATAGTATAAGGGAGATATAATGGCTGATTTAATTGTGGGGATTCAATGGGGTGATGAGGGCAAGGGCAAGGTTGTTGATGCCATTGCAGGGGGGTATGATTATGTTGTGCGTTATCAAGGCGGACATAATGCGGGGCATACGATTGTTGTCAATGAACGTAAAATTGCATTACATTTGTTGCCTTCAGGGATTCTGTATAATCGATGTAAAAATGTGATTGGCAATGGCGTAGTGATTAATCTTCAGGCTTTGCTAAGTGAGATGAACGCATTTGGTGATTTGCAAGGGCGGCTTTTCGTGAGTGATAAGGCACATATTATTTTGCCTTATCACGAAATTTTAGATAGAGCTAGGGAGCAGCATAAGCATAAGGCGATTGGCACGACAGGTAAGGGCATAGGACCTTGTTATGGGGACAAGGTATCACGCAATGGTGTGCGTTTAGCAGATTTGCGTAATCTCTCTTTGCTAAAAAGCAAGATAGAATCTATTTATGAGCAAGCACAATATGTGCAGAATCTCTATGGAGTGGCACTCCCAAGTGTTGAAAGTGTGATAGAGTATATAGAATCTGTTTCAAAGGATATTTTGCCTTTTGTTACTGATACGACACAGCTTTTATGGGAAGCACAAGAGAGGGGTGAGAAGATTCTCTTAGAGGGTGCACAGGGTAGTATGCTTGATATTGACCACGGCACTTATCCCTTTGTAACAAGCTCTACCACAATCGCCGCAGGGGCTTGTAGCGGGAGTGGCTTAGCCCCTAGAGATATTAAAAGTGTTATTGGCATTGCTAAGGCATATTGCACGAGGGTTGGCAATGGTGTATTCCCTACCGAAGATATGGGAGAGGTGGGCGAGAGATTACGCAAGGCGGGAGAGGAATTTGGCACGACAACAGGACGTGCAAGGCGGTGTGGGTGGTTTGACGCGGTGGCTGTGCGATATGCAGTGCGTTTGAATGGCTGTGAAAGCCTTAGCATTATGAAGCTTGATGTGCTTGATGGCTTTTCTTCAATTAAAGTATGTGTGGGCTATGAATATGATGGCAAGGAAATTGATTATATTCCTACTGATTATGAGCGGGTAAAGCCTATTTATAGGGAATTTGAAGGTTGGGATAAAACCTATGGGGTGCGCTACTTTGCGGATTTACCAAAGGCGGCGCAAGTTTATATTAATGAGCTAGAGCAGATTATTGGTGCAAGAATTGCTATGATTTCTACAAGCCCGGAACGTGATGACACTATTAGGCGTTAGCGATGAAGACAAAGTTTAGCGCTATTGTGAGTTTGCGTAAGAAAGATATGCAAGAGTGTGAGCGAATCATTATGCAAAATGAGAATAAAATCGCTAGCAAAAAAATGCAAATAGATGAAATTGCTGATGAGCTTGTAGCGCTTCAAATGCCACAAAAAGGTGCGTTTGATGTTTTTAGAGCGTATAATGAGATGAAGAGAATGCTTCTTCTTGCTATGCACAATGTACAGCAAGAACTTGATGAGCTTTTGAAGGAAAAGCGAGTTTTGCAAGAGCAGTATAAAAAACATCATATGGAGTATGAAAAAATGTCTTTTTTGGACAAAAAAGAACAAGAGGCGATGATAAAAGCTTTAAAGATTCAAGAAAAAAGAGAAACTGATGAAATTGCGATTATGCTTTATGGAAATCCAGAAAGTAGGGCAGTATGAGATTTTTAGCTATCATAGCGTTTTTAGGCAGCTTGTGCGTATTTAGCTTTGCAGAGAACTCAAAGCTACTTGATTGTAGCATTATTTTTGAAGCACGTAAAGATGAGATTAAGGCTCAGCTTGATGAGATTGATGAGCGGCAGCAAGCTCTGCAAGTATTGCAAAATGCCACACAAGTGTTACTTGATGAGAAAGAGCGCCAACTCCACGATAGGGAGCAGGATTTAAACCAAAAAATAGCCTCTTTTACACAAGAGCAAGAGCAAGCAAAAGCAGCAGAACAAGAGACACATCAGCGCAATCTCGCAGAATTAGAGCAAAAAAGTAAGGAGATAGAGCAGCTTATTGCAAAAAATGAGGAGATTCTCTCTCAAATTAAGACACAAAAAGATGATAAGATTATCAAGGCTTATAAAGGTATGAAAGAAGCCAAAGCAGCGGCTATACTTGCCGATTTGCCCGAAGAAGAAGCTGTGGAAATACTTTCCCAAATGGAAGTGAAGGATATAACCAAGATTCTAGGCAAGATGGACAACCAAAAAGCGGCTAAGATTACCTCTAGTATCCGTCTAGTTGCGCCTAATCGTCTTCCTAGCACCACTCCAAGCAATCCTCAAGGCAATGGAGAAGCACAAGATGGGGCTTCTTCCACTGAAGAAAAGCAAGAAACAGATAATCCGCAAGATACTACACTAGAAGCTCCATAGTTTTGCAAAAACAAATACATTATTTCAGCAATTCTTTTAGACTTTACAGCAAAAATTTTAGACCTTAAGGCTTAACATCTGATTTGGAAATATAAAAGTTACATTGTTTCTATAATCATAAGGACAAGTCAATAATAAAAAATGAACAGAAAAAGATTTCTGCCACGATAAGCACAATCCCCGCACCTAAAAGCATAAGAGATGGCATTTAAATCCTTTATGATGATATTTGTATGTAATTACAACATTATTGAAAAAAATAGCAAATGCTATAAGCACTTAAGGCTTTGCAAAAGTCCATAATCTACAAAATAGTTTGCAATCTAATAAAATTTAATAGGTTGCTTTGTCCTCACTCCTCACAATGGTAGAATAGCAAATATAGAGTTTATAGCAATATTTTCATATTTTGAGAAGCAAATATTTATAAAATGCAACAATAGGCAAACACTTTGTTTGCAGCCTATAAAGTAAATCCTCTCTTTTGTTTCCTCACAATATTGAAAAAATAAAGATGTAGCACGACAAATCTGCTGTCTATAAAATCCTCATTTTTAAGATTCTGCAAAAATGTGCAAAGATTTTCAATCTCTGCCTTGTTGATAATCCCCCACTGCACAAAATAATATAAATATTCACTTAGCTCATAAAGTGCCTTATTTTTCCCATTTGCTCCTACAAAATGCGTCTCTTGCAGAGTGCTTAAAGCAAGTTTTTCTTTATCGCTCTTATCCACATCATAGCCGATTTGCCATTCAATATAATGCTTTTGTGAGAATGGAATCTGCCTTGTTGCCGTTGGGATTCCATATTCATAAAAGCTATTTCTTATCTTTACTCTAATCTTACCGCTTTGTGTTGTAAGCGGAATCTCTATGCGAATTTTATTATTTTCTAAACTTTCAATCCTCATAATGCACCCCTAGCAAATCTTTGAAATACTGCATTATATCCTCGCTTAGAATCTTATTTTCACTTGCTTTGATAAATGCAGATTCTAAGGCTTGAAACTTCTTAAAATCTATCAAAATATCACAATTTCCTAGATAATAAGGAATATGCTTGATGATTTGCTTAAACACATCAACATAGCAGTAAAGACTATATTTATCCTGTGTAACATACACCGCATTTGCAGTATTTTTGCTTATAAATGTTTTGGAGCGGCGGAGGGCATTAATATCGCGCAGAGTATAAAACATCGCCACTTTGTGCTTTGAATCCACACGCTTTTTATTTGGATATTTATCAATATATTTTGCGATAAAATCAAAATCACTAAGCTTAAAAGTTTTACTATCAAAGGTTTTAAAATAAAAATTATAAATAAAATCAAAATCCATTCCTTGATTGTCTCTTTCATACAAGGCAATGACAATAGGAAAAAACCCCAAAGATTTAGGGCAAAAGATTTGTGAGCTAATAATTGTAGAATCCAATAGGCGATAGTGTTTAGTAAAGTTTTTTAAGGATTTAAAGTTTGATTCTTTAATCAAATAAGAAAGCGGGTGAAGCACACAGATATAATCCGCTTTTAATATATCAAATGAGCGCAAAAAGCTAATGCCTATATCTCGTGCTTTAAGATAAGAATCCACAGGGTTAGAATCTGTGCTTTTAAGGTGATTTTGCACGATAGAGGTTTTATCATTGTAGGGCGGATTGCCAATAATAATGAGCTTATCAGATTCTGTAATCTTAAATTTATTTCTTTGAACATCAGCAAGTGCGTTAGTGTGGATAAATAGGGGCTTCATATAAGAATCTTTAAAATATGCTTTTGCTTTTAATAGGGCAACACTATCAATATCTGCACCGATATTTTGCTTAAAACCCTCTAAATTTAAAAAACTCCCATAACCACAAGAACTATCAAGCGAAACATAATCTTTTATATTAATTTTAGAATCTAAAAGCATTTGATACACAAGGCACACAATAGAATTAGGCGTGTAAAAACTCCCTTGATTCACCATTTGGATTCTATCTAAATGTGCTTGGGCTGTCATTTAATAAGTCTCACTTAATATCTTTGATTTCTTGTAGTAGTAAGATCTTTCTTCACAGCTCTGTTTTTAGCACAGCACCATTGGCGGCATTGCTCACTAATAGCGCATAACGTTTGAGCCACTTGCTTTTAATGTCCTTTTTTATCGGCTGCCATTTAGCACGGCGCGATTCTAAAATCACAGAATCTACCAAGAGTTCTAAAACCCCTTCACTCACGGAGATTCTAATCTTATCTCCATCTTCAATAAGCCCAATCAAGCCTCCCTCTGCTGCTTCAGGGCTTATATGCCCGATACACGCCCCGCGAGTAGCTCCGCTAAAGCGTCCATCGGTGATAAGCGCGACAGATTCACCTAAACCCATTCCCATAATGAGGCTTGTAGGGCTTAGCATCTCTTGCATTCCCGGTCCCCCTTTAGGTCCCTCATAGCGAATCACGACAACATTCCCCGCCTTTACCTTGCCGCCAGCAATGCCTTTAATCGCCTCGTCTTGCGAGTTAAAGCACACTGCGCTTCCTTCAAACTCTTTCATAGATTCCGCCACTGCGGCGACTTTCAAAACTGCGCCTTGTGTGGCGAGATTCCCATAAAGGATTTTCAAGCCCCCCACAGGCGAGTAGGCATTGTCATTATGGCGGATAATGCTAGAATCTGTGATATTTGCACTTTGAATACGCTCTCCTAACTTCTCACCTGTGATCGTAAGCGCGTCTAAATAGAGAATAGATTGTGTAGAATCTGGATTTGCAAGTGTGGGTGAATTTGTGCTACTAGAATCTTGGCATTCTAAGATTTGAGATGAGTTTTTAGGGTTGTGCGAGGCATTCAATGTAGGGGATTTATCGCTAAATCCTAAATCCCGCTTGGCGACTTCATTCATTACAGCAGAAACTCCTCCAGCTCGGTTAATATCCTCCATATGCACGGTGCTAAGGGCGGGGGCAATTTTAGCGATGTGGGCGACATTTTGCGCGATTGCATTAATGGATTGGAGGTCAAAATCCACTTCTGCCTCTTTGGCAATGGCGAGCATATGTAAAATCGTATTCGTGCTACCACCCATTGCCATATCCACAACAAAGGCATTATGCACGGCTTTTTTGTTGAGGATATTGCGGAATTTAAATTGCTCACTTTTGCCCTCATCAAGTGCAATTTCTACGATTCGTCTCGCTGCTTGGCGCAAGAGTGCCTCTCGTTCAGGGGTAAGCGCAGGAATCGTGCCATTGCCCGGCAGTGCTACGCCCATAGCCTCACACAACGTATTCATAGAATTTGCAGTAAACATTCCGCTACAGCTCCCACCACCCGGACAGGCTTTGCATTCTATCTCGTGTAGCCTTTTCTCATCGATTTTACCTTCACTATATGCGCCTACTGCTTCAAAAGCAGAGTTTAAATCCAAAATCGTGCCGTCTTCTAGCTTGCCCGCACGCATTGGACCACCACTTACAAAGATTGTCGGCACATTCACGCGCAATGCCCCCATAAGCATACCCGGCACGATTTTATCGCAGTTTGGGATACAAATCATCGCGTCTAGCGCGTGTGCATTCATCATCGTTTCGATAGAATCCGCAATCAGCTCGCGGCTTGGCAGAGAGTAGAGCATACCGCTATGCCCCATTGCGATTCCATCATCTACACCAATCGTGTTAAACTCAAAAGGCACGCCGCCCGCAGCGCGAATCTCCTCTTTAATAATCGCGGCATATTTGTTTAAGAAAAAATGCCCGGGAATGATGTCAATATAGCTATTTGCCACGCCGATAAAGGGCTTATCAAAATCTGCATCTTGTAATCCTGTGGCGCGTAATAAGCTCCTGTGCGGAGCTTTTTGATAGCCTTTTTTGATGATGTCGCTTCGCATAAAAACTCCTTATTGTTGTGATTTAGTGGCTTTTCTCATATCTTATTGCCTCAAAGATAAAGCTTGCAATGTCTTTCCCTGTGAAAAACTGCACACATACGGCTAGTAGTATCACAATAGTAATCAAAGGCGCGACATAGCGCATAAGAAAATACCAAATGTGAAACATAATAGGGGTAAAAAATCCCGCGCTAAAGCTTTGTAATTGCGCCTTTGGCACAACCCAGCCCATAAAGATTACAGCTAAAAGCCCACCAAGTGTCATAATGATATTAGCAGAGAGAAATTCCACTACGTCCATAAGCGACTTTGCCCCAAAGGTAAGATAGCTGCTTAAAGGTGTGGAAATAGAGCCAATAATCACCATTCCAAGCACAAAAACAGCCCCCACAATGCTCCAAGTAGCTTTTGCTCGGCTGTATTTAGCATTTTCGCATACATACATCACGGCGGGTTCAAGCAGTGAGATAGCAGAAGTGATTCCTGCGAAACTAAAGGCTATGAGGAATAAACAAGCGATAATATTGCCTAATATCCCCAAATGTGAGAGCATAACAGGCAAGGTGATAAAGATAAGCCCCGCTCCCGCACCCACTTCGCCATTGTATTCATACACGAAGGTAAAAATCATAAGTCCAGCCATAATAGCAATGACCACGCCAGAAAGCACTATCCACAAGGCGCTTTTGAAAAGATTTTGAGTCTCTTGCGAGGAGGCAGCATAAGTGATGATAATCCCAACTCCAAGTGAAAGCGAGAAAAACACCTGCCCTAGAGAATCTACAAATACATTAAGATTAAGCGCCTTTTTTAGCTCCTCTGTATTGAAACTTAGCATAAATGCCACTGCCTTACTAAAAGATTCCATACTCATCGCATAAAGCAATAATCCAAAAAAGATAAGAAATAATAGAGGTGTAAGAATGAGATTAAGTCGCTCAATGCCCCTTTTTACCCCGCGTGAAATCACCCAGCCGCTTAACCCCATCACAAAGAGTAAGCCCAAGCTCTGCAGGATAAAGCCCTGTGTGTAGAGGTCATTAAAAATCGCTGTGGAGCTTTCTATGTCGGTAGGGAGGTTAAAGCTAACAAAAAAAAGATAGTAAAACACCCAGCCTAGCACAATGGCATAAAATGAGAGAATAATAGGACCGCCAATGAGAGTAAGCCCAGCATATCGCCATCTTTTGCGATGAGGAGGAGCGAGATTCTCATAACTTTTAAAGGCATTTGCCCTGCCTTTGTTGCCAAGGAGCATTTCACCAACAAGCATTGCAATGCCAATAGAGAGTGCCAAAAATAAATAGAGTAAGACAAACGCCCCCCCCCCATTTGTCCCCGCCATATAGGGAAATCGCCAAATATGCCCTAAGCCAATGGAGCTGCCAAGGGCTGCGAGAATAAAGCCGATTTTGCCAAAACTATTCATATTGAGCCTTATGTAGGATTTAAGATAGCGTGTATTCTACTATTTTTAGGCATTAATGCCTAAAAATAAGCAAATTTATCGGTATATCACAAATTGCCTTAACCCAAAGTTAAAGACAAATGCTACCCCTGTGGCAAGAATCTTGCCCAACATTTCATATAAGCCTAACCACTCCACGCAAATAAACAATATGGTTATATCAATGAGTAATCCCCCAAAGCTCACGAGACAAAGAAGTGTGCCTTCTTTAAGAAGAGAGTATGTGCTAGAGCAGAAAATGAATTTTTTAGCTAAACGAAAATTCCACAATGTCGCAATGATGAAGCTTATAAAGCCTGCAAGAAGATAATGTAAGTTTAAAAAGTGAAAGCATACGAAAAATATACACCAATTTACAATCGCCGCAGAACCACCTACAAGGAGGTATTTAAAAAGATTAAGAGTATAGGGCTTCATATATCCTCCATAAGCTAAAAGGAGACATTATAGCATATCTAGGTCTGCGGCTTGAAAACTACTTTAATGGGAGTGGGGATAATGCCATAGTGGTGCAAAGTATGGGAAAAGCCATCAAAAACCACCTCTCCCACTGCCAATGCGGAAATGAGCGAGGCACGATGATGGTAAGGGATCTTGCCCTTGCTTACTTGCAAGCTGCGCGGCATTTACCCAAGATTTTGCATATTCTCTGTGGTAGAGATAAGATTCTCTAGGACGTTCTTTATAAGCCTCAAATGGGTGCAAGAAGGCAAAAAGTGAAACGCAGCTAAGTATCATCATAGACTTTTTGCCATCTTTAAAGAGTATGACAAGCCACACACACATAAGCCATAGCATAGAGAGGAAAAGCCCACTGATGAGGTAAAACTTCGCTCCACATTTTGACACAAGTAAGATATAAACGCACATAAGGCTTATAATCCATAAAAATTGTGTAAGGATAAATGGGCGCAAGGAGCTATCTTTATAGGCTTTTATAAGAATGGCTATGCCTGTGAGGATAAAGAGTGTAAGGAATCCTGTGCGTAGGAGTTTAAGGCTATTATACATATATGAGATACCAAAAGAGAGGTTAAAAGCCCCGCAATACTCTGCTCTACCGGAATGTATGTCATAGTATGCGGCTACACACCACATAAGCAGGCACACAAGACAGATAATCCCATATAAGCCTAATGCTTTCAAAAAGCTAAAAAGGTGATAGAAATGTTTTGTGTCTTTTGCAATGAAATAGCAATATTCTACAAATAAGCTTATACCACAAAAACTAGCAAGGATTAAGCTTGCACTTGTGATAGAAAATTGCGCGAGATAAAGAATGACTATCCCCCCCCCCCGTTAGAATCCACAGGGGTTGGGGTGCTATGATGATAGGCTTTTGCACAAGATTTAATCGCAGGGCAAGGACATAGCAGACGATACCAAGCAAGGCGAGATTAAGCACATTGGGGATAATGTAAAAACTAATGAGAGTGAAAATGTAGCCCATACCTTCAGCTTGTAGGTCTGCAGGGAGAAGCAAAGGCATACTATGAGCCTTCATCATACAAAATCCACCAATAATAAAAATACTTGTGATACAAAGCCCAAGCCATTTTGAAGCGCCAAAACTAAGCATAAGGCGATAGAGAATAATACTTAGCAGTGTATAAACAACACTTAGAGTGATGGCGCTCATAAGCGTGATAGAATCGATAAAGTCTAGCCCACTTAAAGGCATAATCACATACACGCTTATAATCCCCATACCCGTTTGTATCATTGGAGGGAGCAGCCGAGCGGGAATCCACGAATACATAGTAGGCTTAAGAGAACCATACGTGCTCATCATTTGCCAATCATCGCCCCAAAATGGGACAATAGGGTAGGCAAACCCAAAAAACAACATAAAAATGATAAATATGCAAACAAAATAAGATTTTACACCCATTTAACGCTCCTTTTCTATCACGGCAAAGTTATTCATACCCAGCTGAAAATATGTGTGCTTCACAAGGCGCAGATGAGGTGAAGCGGCTACAAGCGATGCTAAATCCTTTCTATCATAATAGCGTTTATGGTCTCTTATCTCCTCCTCACTCACAATTTTTAGCCTAAAGCTTAGAAACTCTAGCACAGGCTTTGCAAGGTGGCTTGGGACGGTGAGAATTAAGCACCCGCCGGGCTTTAGCACCCTTGCGATTTCATACATCATATCAAAGGGATAATACAAATGTTCAAGCACTGCCAAGAGACTTACTACCTCAAAACTCTCATTTTCAAATGGCAGGTGGCAATGCCCCGAGTAGGTGGCATTTTCCCAACTTTGCACTATCCCCCCCCCCGCTATAAAATCTTTAGATTCAAAAAAGTAGGAAAATGTATGAATCTTTTGCGTTTGTATAATCGGGGCTTTGAAGTCAATCCCCACACCCTTGTAGATAAAAGGCTCGATTTCTTTTAGGAGTCTTGCCTCCCAGCCGCAGCCTACATCAAGCACAGAGGGATTTTGGAATTGTTTGATAGTGGGTAATACACGCCCAAGTCGCATTTTACGTAAAGTTTTTTCTAAAAGTGCTTCTTTCATTGGTGCTCCTCTTTTTCTTTGTGTGGTTCTATGACATACATATCTCTACCTAAGAATGTCTTTTTGCTAAGTTTGGAGTTGAAATAGGCTGCGGCTGGGAGTGGGGCGTCATATACCCTATCGCCCTCTTTGGGGTAATACACAAGCAGATTAGAATCCGTGTGCTTGGAAGCAAGGGTGACTTGGGGAATCTTTTGAGATTCTTTCTTGTCTATGGCTTTAAAGTGAATGTGATTGATACTTAAAGATGCACAGATATATAAAAAGCATAAGCCTAGCGCATAATGCTCTTTATGGGAGAGAAAATACTGCAACACAAAACTTGCACTAAGGGCAAAGATAGGAAAGAAGTATTGAAAGCCAAAACGCGGATCAGGAGCAGAGATAAACCAAAATACAACACCTAGAATTAGCCCAAGGAATATAAACATATAGGGCTTTAGCTGTGTAAGGTAAATCCGCCGCATAATAAGCAGCAAAAGTAAAAAGCCACAGACATAGAAGCCTAATTGTAAAAGCGTTTTAAATGTGCCATTCCAAAAAAAGAGTTTAAACCACACTTTAATCCACGAATAATCTTGTAGTAACGCTTCTCTATCTGGGCTTCCTGCGACTTTAGCCCAATTATGAATGCCAAGCACCTCTCCTGCACGTCTGCTTTCATCAATCACCCAAGGTAAGAATCCTAGATAGCCCACTTTTGCAGGATAGGCAATCATACCTGATATGCAAATACCCTTTAGTGCCCAGAAAATCCCCAATATCACGCAAAATCCGCAAATCCATATACAATTTTTGAGTGATGTAAGGCTGTATCTATGATATTGAAAATATAAAAGAAGCACACACACGAGCAAAAAGAAAGCAGATATTTTGATATAAATGCTAAAAAATGCAATCACAAAAAGCAGCACAAAGGCTAAAAACGTGTGGGTAAGGGACTTTTCAATCATAAAAATCATATAGGCTACAAGGCTTAGCCCCAAGATTCCTAAAATGCCCTCCGCATACATACCCCCGCCAAGCCACCAAAAGTTTATAGATATGATGATAAAGCTAACACACATAAAAATATCATTGAGTAGCTTTGCCTTCAAGGCACAAAGACTTAAAAAAGTGCTTGTAAAAAAGAAAAAAGCAAAGATTTCGCCTAGTAAAAAGCTGCGAATAGAGGGAAAAATATGTGAAACTTCCGTGAGGGCTGCAAAGTTATAGAGGATATTATTAAAACCAAAAGGTGTATGTATGTTTGCAATACCAAAGATAATGGGATATTCCTGTATCCACTTGATTGCCTATGATATAAGCCTGTGTCATAAGCACTCTCTACCCTAATGCTTAAGGATACTTGCGAGTATGAATCCTGCTAAAAGCGCTAAGATTAAAGGGAGAAAATGTGATATTTGCTGCTTGTATGTCACTATCCTTATGAAGAACCTGATTTTAGTGGGATTGATACTTGGAATACGAGTAATGTAGAAAATATGCAAAGTTTGTTTGTGGACAATCAAAGTTTTAATGAATCTCTTACTAATTGTCCCTTTTAACCTTTTTTCTCAAGATTCTTAATTTATCGCAAAAGAGAATCTAAAACAAGGATTTTATTAAATAATGTTTCTAAAATACACTTTTATAATTTTATATAAAATATTTTGCGGGGGGGGGGGGGTACAGATGTTTTTTAGTTAAAATCCTTGTCTAAACTTTTGAGATTACATAAAAACTCAAAGGCTATTTTTTTAAGGAGACTAAGATGAAAATAAAATTTCTTTTAGGAATGATTCTAGGCTTTGGCTTTATTTCTAGTGTTTATGGTGCAAAAAGTGGTGTGTTTATCGGGGCAGATGTGGGAGTAAATTACCATGTGTCGGAAGGAAAAGTAATATTCTCATCACCTGGTAACGCTTACACATCAGAAAGTAATGACTATTTATTTGATTTATCCTATGGACTAAGAGGAGGCTTTCAATACTACTTCACTCCTAAAGTAGGCTTAAGGGTAGTGGGAGCTTTTGGTAAGGGGAACTATTCTGAAGGTGAAGCTAATGATGGTGAGACTTATGGATTTTTTAGGTATGCGGGCAATGTGGATTTCCTCTATCAATTTGGCTCTAGTGAAATCAATCAGGTAGGAGTATTTGTTGGAGCAGGCTACGAGGGAATAGGAGGGGAGTTAAAAAAACTTTTAGATGATACAAAAGGATTACCCGGACATAAATACAACACGAGTGGGATTTTTATGAATCTTGGATTGCAGGTAATTAGAGATGTGCATCATCAATTTGATTTTATCGTTAGGGTTCCCTTTTATTCTTATCTTGAGAGGAATTTCTCAACGAACGCTGCTCAAGGCAACATCACTATTAACTCTTCACACAAAAATAATTATTCTTTCAATATCGCTTACACTTATGTCTTTTAAGACATAAATTTAGCCAAAGTTTTTACTCTTTTTTATAAGGGCTAGAAGCTTTTGGCTCATTTTATATTATGGTGGTTATATACTCTAAAAGATTAGATTTCTCACTCACAGCCCTAAAGATGTAAAAATAAAATCTACCGCGTCCTCTCCTGTAAAAAATTTTATACTCACTGCTACAAGTATCATAATAGTAATAAGCGGAGCAATATAGCGCATAATGATATACCAAAGAGTAAAAGCAATGTTGTTAAAAAAATGTGCGGTGTGCTGTTGTAATTGATTTTTTGGCACAGCCCAGCCGATAAATGTAACAGCCAAAAGTCCCCCGAGTGTCATAATGATATTTGCAGAGAGAAATTCAATACTATCCATAAGCGTTTTACCACCAATAGTAAGATAATCTGCCATAGGTGTGCAAATAGAGCAAATAATAATTATACCAAGTGCGCTAATTCCTCCAGCAATGCTCCAAGTTGCCTTTGCTCTGCTCCAATGGTAAGTTTCGCATACATACATAACGGCGGGTTCAAGGAGTGAAATCGCAGAGGTAATGCCTGCAAAACTAAAGGCAATGAGGAATAAAAATGCGATGACATTGCCCCATATACCAAGATGAGAGAGCATAACGGGCAAAGTTATAAAAATGAGCCCAGCACCTCCTCCTACTGCTCCATTATATTCATATACAAAAGTAAAAATCATAAGTCCAGCCATAATAGCGATTAAAATTCCAGATAGCACTACCCAAAGTGCGCTTTTAAAGAGATTTTGATTGCTTTGTGAAGAAGCGGCATAAGTGATGATGATACCTACCCCGAGTGAAAGTGAGAAAAACACCTGCCCTAGAGAATCAATAAATACATTAAGTGTGAGGGCTTTTTTGCTTCATTTATATCAAAACTCAACATAAAATGTAATGCTTTACTAAAAGAATCCATACTCATCGCATAGAGCAATAAGCCAAAAAATATAATGAAAAGAAGCGGTGTGAGGATAAGATTCAAGGCCTCAATGCCTTTTTTAACACCGCGCGAAATAACCCACGCTGTGATTCCCATAACAAAAAGCAAACCAAGTGTTTGGGGCACAAAACCATTTGTATAGAGGGTATTAAAAATTGTTTCAGAGGTGTGCATATCGCTTAGGGAGGTTAAAGCTTACTATAAAGAGATAGTAAAACACCCAGCCTAGCACGATAGCATAAAAAGATAAGATAATAGGACCGCCAATAAGTGTAAATCCAGCTAAACGCCATTTTTTACTTGAGCTCACATCAAGATTTTCATAGCTTTTGACAGCATTGCCCCCCCCCCCATTGTCAGCTAAATGCGATAGCATAAAAGCTCCTCTTATGTGGGTGATGTTAAAAAAGCAGGATTATAACAAATTAAGTTAATTATAGCTTCAAGAGTTTTGTAAGAATCTCGGCGACGTTATTCCTACTGCCGTGCTTAAGATAAGCCCTTAACTCCTCTACTTTCGCAAAAAATACTTGCGGATTGCTCTCATAGTAGGCTTTAAGCAGATTTGCTACATTCATTTCATTTTGTATAAATTCAGGGTGAATTTGCTTTTCTCCCATACGTGGGTTATTAAAATATAGGGCATTATAGAGAATATTAGCAAGTCCTATGTATTTAAGCTTCACAAAAGCACGAGCAATCATTACATCAATGCTTCTTGTCTTATAGCCTAGCACAAGAGGCGTGCCTATGAGCGTAGTTTGCAAGGTGGCAGTGCCTGAACACACAAAGGCAAAGCTGCTTTCATAAAGTGTAGCATTCGCATTAAAGCTTATTTCAAAATCATTTATATCCGCTCCATAGATGTACGTAAGCTCTTGGGAGTTAAGATTCTTAAAATGTTCGGGCATAATCAGCACTTTAGGATTGGGGAGCTGCTTTGCCACCTCAACAAAAACAGGAAAAATCCGCGCAATCTCACTTTTACGGCTGCCGGGCATAAAGGCGATTTTGCCATCTCGTAGAGGCAGGGGCTTAGACTTTAGCTGTGGAATCTCATCAAGCAAGGGGTGTCCTACATAAGTTGCTTTGCACTCTGTATTTGCCTGAGGATACATATTTAATTCAAAGGGCAGGATACCGCAGAGATAATCGCACACAGATTCTATCTGCCTTGCTCTCCAGGGCTTCCACGCCCACACTTGGGGCAAGATATAATACACAATAGGCACTTTGGCATTGCGTTTTTTTAAGGCTTTGGCGATAGGGAGATTGAAGCTTGAGCTATCCATTAGTAGCACTGTATCGCACTCTGTGGCAAGTTCGGTCATCTCATTGATAGTTTTTTTGAAAAATGTAAGCTTTTTTATCACGTCAAAAAAGCCCATAATTGCAAAGTCCTTGAGTGTATAAGAGGGCTTAGCGTTTTCAAAGTTGGCAAAAACATCTGGCTCAAACACGCCACAAATATGTATAGAGGGGTTAAGCTTTTGAGCAAGATATTTTAAATGGATATTTGCACTTGGCTCACACGCACTTATAAAAAGCCTCTTTGGCGCTTGCATTATCTCCCTTTTGGTTTTTTAGAATCCATATTGTTTATAGAGTGATTTTCCCCTATATGCGCTAGATTCTCTTCAAGTTGAAATTCACTCCTTAAATCCCGCAATTCTACACGTAATTTGGAGTTTTCTAATTCAAGTTCGGCAATTTCTGCTCGAAGAGCATTTTGAAGCTGATTATCTGCTTCTAGGGGTTGTGGCATTTGGGATTGCTTTTGTTCTAGGTTGTGGAGGGTGTTTTGTGCTAAAGTGATACATTCTCTTAATTCTTTGAGTTTAGTTTTAGAGATTTTGATTTCTTCGTGATATTGGGCGACTTCGAGGCGGAGCTTTTGCCGCTCGTATTCAAAGAAGCCTACAATATCCCAAAGATTCTGTGTTTGTGGATTATATTTGAGGAATTTTTCAAAGAATTGTTCATCAAGTTTTTGGGCTAAGGGCTTATCTTGCATTGGCATATATCCTTTAAATTTTAAGATGGCACATCAAGTTCAAGGCTTAAGAGATGTAATTCTTTGCCTTGAGTGATGATAACTTGCTGAGATTGGCACATCGGGCAAGTGCTATATGTGTAATTTTCTCCATTGAAATCATAATCGCAATTCTGGCAATGCAGTACAATAGGCTGATAGGCTATCTCAAGCTCGGCTTTTTCGCAGATAGATGATTGTGTCCTAAAAGTCTCAAACGCACTTTTGATAAGCGCACTATCTACGCCGCTACGTTCGCCAATAGCAATGCGCACTTTGGCAATACTGGTAGCATTATATGCCTTTGCATTAGATTCACACATTTCAATGAGCGAGGCGACAATGGAGTATTCGTGCATTTACACTTTTCCTTCGTAATTTAAGATTATGAAATTTTACCCAATAAGTGCTAAAATAAGTAAAAATCATAAAGGCTTTAAGGTGCAGAGAGTAAAAACAAAACAAATCTTTGTAGGGAATGTGGCTATTGGCGGCGATGCACCTATTAGTGTGCAAAGTATGACTTTTAGCAAAACTTGTGATATAGAGGCGACAAAAGCACAGCTTGATAGGCTGTATTTTGCCGGGGCAGACATTGTGCGTGTAGCGGTAAGCGATCAAAAGGATGCAGACGCACTAAAAGAGCTAAAGGCAGTATCACCCCTGCCCTTAGTGGCGGATATTCACTTTCGCTATAAGTTTGCATTAATCGCAAGTGAGAGTGTTGATGCCATACGTATTAATCCGGGAAATATCGGCACAAAGGATAGAATCAAGGCTGTGGCTGATGCCTGTAAGCAGCGGGGAATTCCCATACGCATTGGTGTCAATGGCGGAAGCTTAGAGAAGATTTTTGAGCAAAAATATGGTGCAACGCCTAAGGGTATGGTTGAATCTGCCCTCTACAATATCAAATTGCTAGAGGATTTTGGCTTTAATGATATTAAAATCTCGCTCAAGGCAAGTGATGTCCCGCGCACGATGGAGGCGTATAGAATGCTGCGTCCTTTGGTGGATTATCCCTTTCATTTGGGTGTTACAGAAGCGGGGACATTGCCGCATTCTATGATAAAAAGTGCGATGGCTCTAGGGGGGCTATTGATGGAGGGTATAGGCGATACGATGAGGGTATCTATCACAGGGGAGCTAGAGGAGGAAATTAAAGTCGCGCGTATGATTTTGCAATATTCTCATCGGCAGAAAAGCGGCGTGAGTATCGTATCCTGCCCTACTTGTGGGCGCATAGAGGCAAATTTAGTGAAAATGGTGCAGGAAGTGGAAGCACGAACTAAACATATCAAAACACCTCTACAAGTAAGCGTGATGGGCTGTGCTGTGAATGCGCTAGGTGAGGCAAAGCACGCTGATATAGCTATCGCCTTTGGGAATAAAGATGGGCTGATTATTAAAGAAGGCAAGATTCTATGCAAACTCAAAGAGGACGCGCTTTTGGAGCGATTTATCGCAGAGGTAGAGGCACTAGCAGAGATAAGGGCAGAGAGTGCGCTAGGATAACTAAGAGAGCGGTAGTTAAAAGTATGAGCGATAAATTGATAGAGATGTTAGAATCCGCTAGAGCTGCCGCGAGAATCTGCGCTCAACTAAGCGATAAAGAGCGCAACAACGCCCTTTACGCGATGGCAGATGCTATAAGCAAACAAAGCGAGTCAATATGCGCGGCAAATACAAAAGATATGGCAAATGCAAAGGATTTGCCTATGAGTATGCAAAAGCGATTAGAGTTAAATGCGCAAAAAGTCGCTGCTATGGCAAAAGCGGTGGCTGATGTGGCAGGATTGCCCGATGTGGTAGGGCAGGCAAAACGTGTGTGGAAAACTAAGGCAGATTTGGAGATTACACAAGTGAGTGTCCCACTGGGTGTGATTGGCGTGATTTATGAATCCCGCCCTAATGTTACAAGCGATGTGGCAAGTTTATGCTTTAAAAGTGGCAATGTTTGTGTGCTAAAGGGTGGCAAAGAGGCATATCATTCTAATATGGCGATTTTCCGCGCTATGCAAGAAGCCCTCACACATTGCAATCTCCCTAAAGAATGTATATGTATGATAGAGGATACTTCACGTGAGGGGGTTGTGGAATTTCTTAAAATGGATAAATATGTGGATTTGCTGATACCGCGAGGGGGTGAGGGGCTCATACAATTTGTCAAAACGCATTCATATATTCCTATTATTAAGCACGACAAGGGCGTGTGCCATACATATATACACAAGAGCGCGTCTTTAGAGATGGCTGAAAAGATTGTGCTAAATGCGAAGCTTAGCTACCCTGCGGCGTGCAATGCCTGTGAGTGTGTGCTGCTTGATAGGGATTTAGAGGAGGATTTTTTGAGGCATTTGGTGCAGGTGCTACATAAAAATAATGTGCGCGTGATGTTTGAAAATGATATGTATGTGCGTGATTTTGGGACAGAGGGCGATGGATTGGCAGATTTTGATAGAGAATGGGGAGAGGCGATAGTAAATCTCAAAGTGGTAGCGGGGATAGATGAGGCATTGGTGCATATTGCAAAGTATGGCTCGGGACATTCAGAATCTATTGTAGCACAGGATAAGGCAGCACAGGAGCGGTTTTTAAGCGAGGTTGATGCGGCGTGTGTGTATGTGAATGCTTCTACACGATTTAGCGATGGCGGGGAGTTTGGCTTTGGCGCGGAGGTAGGGATTTCTACCTCTAAGCTTCACGCTAGGGGTCCTATGGGGATAGAATCTTTATGCAGCTATAAATATTGCATTCAAGGCAATGGACAAGTGCGGTAGATAAGAATCTTAAAAAAGCAATGGAAGATTTTGTGGCTTAATTTTACTCTGCTTTGCGCTGTTTTTTAGACATTATTATCAAAGCAAACATTACACTACGCCATTTTATCAATTAAATCCTTGATATTTTTAATGCGGATTTAAAACAAGGTGAGTGAGAATCTCATCGAATGTTTGATATACAAAGGGAGAGATTATTTTATCCTTTTGATTGCTTTTTGTATTGGTGAAAAGCAAGTAGCGATTCATATCCTTTAAAGAAAATGTTATTAAGAATCTTTAGTATTTTGTTTTGAAAAAGGTTTAAAAGGAAGGGGTATTCCTCTCCTAAATTCTCGTAAAGATTTATAAATTCATCGTTTTTATTTTTGGTGAGAATTTGTTATGCTTGCACTTTAATACTAATTGTTAAGGGGTTAAATTAATGTATTTTGCAATTATTGAAAATAAAGTAGATAATATTATCAAAGATATTCCTCACGCGATTTTAAACAAGTTCATAAATAACAAAGAGGGTGAGCAAAAAAAAGAAGTTATGCTTTTTTGATGTATGCTATTAGTCAAATATGTGATTTAGATATTTTGCAAACACCTTTTTGTATCACTGATGATTATAATGATGCACAAATTGATGCAGTTTATATCAATGAAGAAAGTGATGTGCTAGAAATTCATTTTTTTCAATCCAAGTATTTTGCCAAAGATGATAAGATAATAGGTGAAAATGACATAAGGCTTACACTTGATTCTGTCCAAAAAATTCTTAATGGAAAAAATCCAACCAAACAAGCATCACAAAAATTAAAGGCAAAAATCTTTGAAATTAAAGAGGCAATTAATGATAGGGGTTATCCAGATATTTATATTCATTTTGTCTCAAATGGCAAAGTAATAGATTTACCCAATATCACTGAAAACTATAAAGATTTTGAGATGAATATTTATGGTGCAGATGAATTAATAAAATTTTCTCTTATGCCTTCGAGAAGAAAAGATATAGAATGTGAAATACATACCATAGGAGATATTACACAAAATCTTATTAGTGGGATTAGTGGTTATGTGGCAACAGTGAGCGCAAAAGAGTTTATCAAAATGTATAAAGAGGCAGGAGAAAAAAATATTTTAGAAAAGAATATTCGTTATTATAAGGGATTAAATGCTATTAATAAAAAAATCAAAGAAATTGCAGAATCTCCTATTGAAAGTCAATTTTTTTGGTTTGTAAATAATGGTATCTCTTTGGTTTGTGATAGTTTTGCTCCACCCAGAGGAGATACAAATGGAAATAAAATCTTAAAGTTAAAAAATCCTATGATAATTAATGGAGGACAAACTACCGTTACTCTATCTAATGCGAATATATACGATAATACAAGGATTTTATTGAAGATTTATAATTTAAGTGATGATGAAATTATTGCAAAAATCACAGAAGGGACAAATAGTCAAAATCCTATCAATTTTAGAGACTTAAAATCTAATAATCCTATCCAAAAAATTATTCAAGATTATTTTAAGGATAATGGAATACTTTTAGAAATTAAGGGTGGTGAATTTGAAAAAAACAAAAGGTAATCAAAAAATGGAGATTGTCAAAAATGATTTTCTTATTCAGTCATATGTAGCAATCTATAAAGATAATCCCGCAGAAGCTCGTTCTAAAATGTTGGCTCTTAGGCGTTATTTTGATGAGATTTTTAATGCAAAAAATAAGAATATTGCACCTGATTTTTTAGGAGTTATGAGATAATGAAATATGTTAGCAATCAAAATACAGGAGAATCTTTTTATGCCCACGCTGCTTTTTGCATTTGCTATACAATGGGAAAAATAGATGATAACATTCTAGATTCTAAAAAAGAATTAGATGATGATATACTTAATAAATGTTTTGACAAAACTCTTGTCATAATCAAAGATATCATCGATTCAAAACAAAAAGAGTTAGGAGAAGATTATTCACATAACTATCTTTTTAAAAGTAAAGAAATTAAAAGATTAATAGATATACAGCTAAACAAATAAGTTGTTAATTTTTAAGTTTATTTCTTAGTAAATACTTGTTTGAAATGCACTTTAAAGGGAATATTGGCTACTATCCCAAAACTTATGACATTTTATAAATCCTTTTTGAAAAATAAAGAGATTGTTTAGAATCTAGTGCGGCACAATAGAGTTCTTACGCGCGGTTTTTTGTAGAGAGAAAAGGAGTAAAAACATTAAAATGCTGTAAATTGTAATAATAATATTTTCTGTATAAGTAAAATGATATTTGTTACTAAATATACTTGCTATACCAAAAATATATTTTGGGTTTATTGTGATGATAAGGAAAGTTCCTATATAGCCTATTAATAGCCTTATTGGCTTTAAACATATTCCAATATAGGCGATAAATGAAATTAAATAAATTAATTTTGATTCCACCATAGTATTGATAAAGTCATTTGTTAAGTTTATAGGCATATTGTTTGAGTGATTATTGAAAAAATCTCTAAATGACAATTGTATTTACCTAAAAACAAAGTAAGAGAAAAATACCCAATTAAAATTATAACCCAATGTATAATTCTCATCAAATCAGTATGATGGTCGGAAGTGTGGCGATAGAATCTTAATATCCATTTATCTA
>ERZ778516.387-NODE-387-length-37044-cov-14.036119_pt1 | contig 37044 bp, 32 predicted proteins | sample MGYA00510342_ERZ778516 | MGnify/ENA primary metagenome ERZ778516 (study PRJEB29527, sample SAMN07138961) | mouse gut metagenome | material: feces | host: mouse | place: China:Nanjing | collected 2016-01-25 ...
CTATTCGAACTCAATCGTCCCTGGCGGCTTACTCGTCAGGTCATACATAACCCGATTCACCCCTTTTACCTCATTAATAATCCTGCTTGTCACTTTGAACAGCACCTCGTAAGGGAGCTCGGCGCATTCCGCAGTCATAAAATCACTGGTGTTCACAGCCCGCAGTGCCACGGCGTAATCATACGTCCGAAAATCACCCATGACTCCCACCGACCGCATATTTGTAAGTCCGGCAAAATACTGTCCCATTCCCTTATCCAGTCCTGCTTTCGCAATTTCCTCCCGGTAGATGTAATCCGCATCCTGCACGATCCGGACCTTCTCTTCTGTCACTTCCCCGATAATCCGGATACCCAGTCCAGGTCCCGGAAAAGGCTGACGATAGACCAGATGTTCCGGAATTCCAAGCTCCAGACCGGCCTTTCTTACCTCATCCTTAAACAGCATCCGGAGAGGTTCGATAATTTCTTTAAAATCAACCACGTCCGGAAGACCGCCCACATTATGGTGAGACTTGATGACCGCCGACTTGCCAAGGCCCGACTCAATCACGTCCGGATAGATGGTTCCCTGCACCAGAAAATCCACCGCTCCGATCTTCTTCGCCTCTTCCTCAAAGACACGGATAAATTCCTCGCCGATGATCTTCCGCTTCTGCTCCGGCTCCGTGACTCCTTTTAATTTATCGTAATATCTCTGCTGCGCATTGACCCGGATAAAATTCAGTTCATAAGGGCCGTCCGGTCCAAAGACCGCTTCCACCTCGTCTCCTTCGTTCTTGCGCAAGAGTCCGTGATCCACGAAAACGCAGGTCAGCTGTTTCCCGATGGCCCTGGACAGAAGAACCGCTGCCACAGAAGAATCCACTCCGCCGGACAGGGCACAGAGCACTTTGCCGTCTCCTACCTTTTCCCTCACCTGACGAATCGTCTCCTCCACAAAGGATCCCATCTGCCAGTCCCCTGTGCATCCGCATACATCATACACAAAGCTTCTGAGCATCTTCTGCCCTTCCTTCGTATGCATGACCTCCGGATGGAACTGCGTTGCATAGATCTTCCGCTTTGGACATTCCATCGCTGCCACCGGGCAGACCGGCGTATGAGCGGTCACACGAAATCCTTCCGGCGCCTGTGCAATATAGTCCGTATGACTCATCCATGCCACCGTGGTCGTTTCCACATCTTTGAAAAGAACAGACGTCCGGTCCACCTCTACGTTTGTATGCCCGTACTCACTGACCGGAGCCGTCTCTACTCTTCCGCCCAGACTGTATGCAATCAGCTGCGAACCGTAACAGATTCCCAGAATCGGAATGCCCGTCTCAAATATTTCTTTCTGATAATGAGGCGAAGTTTCATCATAAACGCTGTTCGGCCCGCCTGTGAAGATAATCCCTTTCGGATTCATCTCCTTTATCTTCTCAAGGCTCAGCGTGTAAGGATGCACCTCACAATATACATTGCATTCTCTGACTCTGCGCGCAATCAGCTGATTATACTGTCCGCCAAAGTCCAGAACAATGACCATTTCTTTAGCCAAACCGTTTTTCCTCCTCGGTATATTTGAAAATATTATACGTGATGTCTCATTTTATGGCAAGCACTAAGAAAGAAAATCCACTGCAAATTTAACCGGAGGTGCGGTTCTTCCCATACCGGGCTCCTTCGCCCTGTCTTTGCGCTGTCGATCTGCCATCGCCGGACCAGCGGTCCTGTCCTACGACACTGCCGTTCTCTTCACCTGATTCAGCGCGGATGCAACCGCCGGCACAGAAATGACCGCCGCCGTAATCAGCGCCTCCACCAGCAGAAAGCTGTAATTATACACGATCGGGTACACGCTTCTCAGCGACTGCGGAAAATTATCCGGCATATAACTCATCCAGTACAGATACCCGCCCAGCGCATGGAAGGCTCCTCTTGCCAGTACTGCCGCAATGTAACCTTTCACCAGACCTTTCGGGCTTCTGGAAAAAAATCCCGCAACTCCGAGAGCGGCAAAAGCCAGCACATAATCGCAGCACACCTGAAACAGAGAAAGCACATAAGGTTCCTGGATAAACTGCAGGATCCCGTAGGCAAGCCCCACCAGAACGCCTGTCTTCACGCCGTACCAGTTAGCCACCATAACAATAAAGAGCATACTGCACAGCGTCACGCTGCCGCCCCAGGGCATCTCAAAAATCTTGATATACGACGTCACAAAAGCAAGCGCTATGGATGCCGCACAGAAAATCAGCTGCTTTGTAGACATTCTGCTCTTCTCCGAATTTTTCCCTGCAAAATAGATCGCCAGTGCAAACAGAGCGATCCCCGCCGCGACGCACACTGCATAACCTGCAGCCGTCAGGCCGCCCTCTGCATTTACCAGAAATGAAAACATGAAAAAACCTCCTTTATCTTCGATCGAAGACAAAGGAGATCCAAAAGTCCCTCATAACGCATCCCTACGTTGGCATTATCCAAATCAGGTTACAGGTCAGGACGGTATCAGCCCACTCTCAGCCTGCTTCCATGCAGGCTCCCTTGTCATCAATCTTATGTAACTGTCTAATATCTACAATATACAAAAAATCCTGCTCTGTCAAGACTGCGTGTGCTGATGCAGATATTTTTCCCTCGTGGCAAGTCCCCCGCGTATATGCCTCTCCGATTTATTCACGTCCAGCACCTTCCTTGCCTCTGCCGCCAGATGAGGGTTGATATAAAGAAGCCGCTCCGCCACATCTTTATGTACCGTCGACTTGCTCACTCCAAAGCTCTGGGCAGTCTGCCGGACGGTGGCATTATTCTGTATGATATAATTTGCGATCCTGACGGCTCTTTCCGAAATATAATCCTTCACCGAATATCCCCTGAATGAACTGTTTTTACAGTCTATGCAAAGATTCGATGCAATATGTTTCGGAAGACCGGTCCTTTTGACAAAAACAAAGAGACCCATGCAGGTAGAAAAGCCAGGGACATACAGGCATATGCCTGCATGTCCCTGATTCCCTGACACGCCGGTTTCCGGAATTCTATTCCTCCGTATTACTTAGAACAGATCTTTGTAATCGTTGATGTTCTCTTTCGTAAACCGAATCGGGTCGCCCAGAAGTACCTGCGTACCGCCGTCATAATATTCTTCCACCGTATAACTTCCAAGACGCCCTGCCGTCACGGTATCACCGACCGTACCGGTGGATTCTCCGGTTGCGATGGAGTGTACGGATGCCGCTGCCAGATACCCCTGATCATAAGGATCCCACAGATAACAGTCATAACAGATCCCGTTGTCGATATAGGGAGCCATCTCGGAAGGCAGACCGACGCCGGTAACCTTACAGTCTGAATTCATATCCTGGATCACCTTTGCGGCAGACAGAATACCTACCGTCGTCGGACTGATAATAACATCCAGATCCGGATAATTCTGCAGCATGGCCTGTGCCTCCGTCGTCGATTTGTCCGGAAGGTCATCACCATAAGCAATGGGAAGCACAGTGATATTTGCATAATCATCCGGTTTGTCTTCTACTTCCTGCAGCATGGCAGCACACCAGTCTGCATGAAGCTGGGATTCCGGCTGTGCAGAGAGAATGCCGATGGTACCTTCTGCACCGGCGCCGCCGCAGATCTGCAGTGCGGAATCCATCTGTGCCCGTCCCACCAGATCGATGGAAGCCTGTTCCACATGTACCTGGCGGGAATCCGGATTTGCCGCCGAGTCAAAGGTCACAACCGAAATCCCCTGTCCCATGGCCTGTGTCAGGATCGGCTCAAGCGCATCAAAATCCGATGCGATAACTGCAAGGCCGTCCACTCCCTGGGCAATCAGCTGAGAGATGATCTCGATCTCCTTCTCTGCCGTCGGCTCTTCGGTTCCCCGGTACATACAGTTGATCCCTTCTGCCTCGCAGAATTCAGAGAACCCCACATACATGTCAATAAAGATTGGATCAGACAGTGTCTTGGAGATCATCACATAGGTGGATGCGTCACTGCCCGCCACATAGTCCGCCGTCGTATCCCCGGAACCTTCCGCCGCCGGCGCCTCTGCGGTATCTCCAGCCGCTTCCCCGGAGCTGTCCGCTGCCGGCGCCTCCGCAGCCGGTTCGCTGCCTCCGCCGGACGTTGTTGAATCTTTTCCTCCACACCCTCCCAGCAGAGCCGAGAGCATACTTGCAGTCAGCAGAACAGTAAGCATTTTTCTCATTTTTTTCATGGTTTCTTTCCTCCTTTGTTTGATGCATTTTATAACAGGCCGGCTCTGCCTCGTCTTGCCTCTTTGGCATCAGCCAGCACTTGTCTTAAGTTCGGGACTGCACAGACTACGATCAGAAGGCAGCCGATGATGATCTTCAGAGTCTCTGAAGAGATATTTACAAGTCCGGTCCCATAGCGGATCAGGCCAATGGTAAAGACGCCGAGAATCACACCGCCCACACGCCCTTTCCCGCCGGAAGGACTCGCCCCTCCCAGAATCGCCATGGCGATGACCTCCATCTCAAATCCCTGTGCGATACTCGCCCGGACCGATGCCAGCTTGGCTGCCAGAAACAGCCCTGCAAATGCAGCACACAGCCCGTTAATACTGAACACCGTCAGTTTGATTCGATCCGTATAGATTCCGGAAAAATAGCTTGCAGTCTTATTGGTACCGATGGCATACAGCCGCCTTCCAAAACAGGTCCGGTGAATCACATATGTAAACAGACACGTCATTAGGATAAAGGCAAAAAGGATAACCGGAAATCCCAGAACTTTATTCCATGCAAGGCCTGACAGCTGTTTTGCATAGGTCTTCAGGGATTCATCTTCCAGGAGCATATACGCAAGCCCCCGAAACAGAATCTGAGTTCCCAGCGTTACAATGGTGGAGTTCAGTTCCCTGAATTTCACCAGAAGAAATCCGTTGAAAGCCCCGCACAGTGTCCCCACTGCCAGTGCCAGCAGAATGCAGACAAAAAACGGCATTCCCTGTTCACATGCCCATCCGGCAATACAGCCCGACAGCGTAATGATGGAAGCAATGGAGATGTCGATCTCCCCCAAGATCAGCACCATCATGGTTCCGTATACCATCAGCCCTTTATCCATAAAATTGATCATGGAGTTCATGACATTATTGTAATTCAGATAATGCGGCGACAGACTGATATTGATCACATTGACCAGCAAAAAGATCAGGATCAGAAATGTCTCCCAGTGCGAAAAGAGATTTTTGATCTTGTCATTCGTTTGTCTCATTCCGTTCTCTCCTTTCCAGGGCTTTTCGTGCCGCCCTTCTGCTGACCAGTGCATTGATAATGACCGAGATCAGGATCACCGCCCCGCGGATCGCCCTCTGCCAGAAGGAGGACACCTGAATCAGCGGCAGAATATTGCTCAGCATGCCAAAGAGAACGGAACCAAGGACAACTCCCGCCACGGTCCCGGAACCGCCGGTGATGCTGACACCGCCCAGTACAACGGAAGCAATCACATTCAGTTCAAAACCGGTGGCGGTCGTTCCCTGGGCGCATGCATATTTGCATACCCACAAAAGTCCGGCCAGACCGGCAATCATGCCGCTCAGCATGTAGGCCGCCCATTTTGTCCGTTCCGTATGGATACCGGATATGCGGGCATTTGCCTCATTATTTCCGACTGCGTAAATATGCCTTCCAAAGCGTGTGTGGCCCATAAACACAAACCCGAACGCAACGACTATGACTGCAAACCAGACCATATAATTGATGCCCAGAAACGTGCCGGTGGAGATGGCAAGAAAATCTTCTGTCATATCTGTCTGGCTGACCCATTCTCCTTTACTGAACAGATAGATGACGCCTCTTAAGATGTCGCAGGTTCCCAGCGTCCCGATCAGCGGAAAGATCCGGAGCTTTGCAACCACAAATCCCGTGATTGTGCCGCATATGAGTCCCACACCCATGGCGATCAAAAACAGAGCCGCTATGGGAATCTGTCTGTGATCCCGGAGAACCAGCGCGGCAATCATACCGGAAAGTCCCATCACAGAACCCACGGACAGGTCGATGCCTCCGCTGACAATTACGACCATCATGCCGATGGATACCATGATCAGCATGGACGCCTCGCGCATCAGTTCGTTTAAGTTGGAAGCCGTCAGAAAGCTTCCGCCGGTCCTCAGCTGTACCAGAAGCCCTGTCACAAGGATAATCAGTACCAGCGCCGCTTCCTGTGAATGATCAGAAAAGAAACGGCGTATCTTTTGTTTGTCTGTAGTCCTCATTATGTCAGTCTCCTTCCTTCAGCATATCATCCGCAGAGTTCATGGCATAGGCCAGCATTTTCTCCTGCGTTGCTTCCTCCCGGTCAAGGATCCTGACCAGAGTTCCCTCATGCATAACTGCGATCCGGTCGCTCATGGCCAGAATCTCCGGCATCTCCGACGAGATCAGCACAATTGCATATCCGGCCTGAGCCAGTTCCGACATAATCGCATAGATCTGCGATTTCGCACCTACGTCCACTCCTTTGGTGGGCTCATCCAGAATCAGCACATCCAGGTCCATGTTCAGAAGCTTCGCCAGCACCACCTTCTGCTGGTTCCCCCCGGACAGAGCGCTGACCCTCTCAAATATGTTTTTGGCTTTTACGGACAGACGCCGGGAAAGCTTTTCTCCATCCTCACATTCCTTTTTCCGGTTGATTCCCGACAGACTCCTGTATTTCTCCAGAGAGGAAAGCGTCTCGTTCTGACAGATCTCCCACGGGAGCAGCAGTCCCTGAAGCTGCCGGTCCTCCGGAAGATACCCCAGCTTCTTTTTCATGGCCTGGGCAGGATGGGTAAATCGAACCGGCTGTCCGTGCAGCAGCACCTCCCCGGAGTCGTACGGTGTCAGTCCGCAGAGCGCCTGACACACTTCCGAACGTCCCGCGCCCACAAGGCCTGTAAGCCCCAGAATCTCACCCTTTCTCACAGAAAAACTCACATTCCGGAAATATCCCGTCCGGCTCAGAGCCTTTACCTCCAGCGCCGTCTCCCCCAGAGCGACTTTCGCCTTGGGATACAGCTCCTTGATCTCTCTTCCCACCATGGCCTGCACCAGGATCTCGTTGGTCACTTCCCGGATCGCCCAGGTGCCGATATAAGAAGCGTCCCTGAACACCGTCACACTGTCTGCCAGACGGTACATATCCTCCAGACGATGGGAAATGAAGAGGATCGATTTCCCTTCTGAACGCAGCTGCTCTGTGATCCGGTAAAGCTCTTCACACTCTCTTTTGGAAAGTGCTGCTGTCGGCTCATCCATAATGACGATCCTTGCATTGGCCGACACCGCCTTTGCGATCTCCACCACCTGCTGCTCCGCCACGCTCAGGTTCCCCATCAGCGTGCGCGGATCGATGCCGGAACCCAGGCTTTTCAGAAGTTCCTTTGCCCGCCTGTGCATTTGGGGCCAGTCCAGCAGTCCGAACCGGTTCCTCAGTTCGTGACCGATAAATATATTTTCCGTCACGCTCAGATGTACATACGTGGTGCTGTGCTGATAGATGGCCGCAATGCTTTTGGCGGAAGAATCGTTGGTATCCTGAAAAAACACTTCTTCTCCGTTCACCAGCATCTGTCCTTCGTCCGGCTTATGTACCCCGGTGATCACCTTGATCAATGTGGACTTTCCTGCTCCGTTCTCTCCCATGAGCGCATGGATCTCGCCTTTTTTCAGTTGAAACCGGACATGGTCCAGCGCAACTACTCCCGGAAAACGTTTTGTAACATCTTTTAATTCCAGTACATACTCGCTCATGTCAGTCCCCCCATGTTATACATTCAGGTCCCTGCGGATCTGTCCGAGTATCCTGGAAGCATTGGCCAGCAGAAGTTCCGGATCCTTATAGCATTCCGAATAGAGCTCTACCGTCACATACCCTTCAAATCCATACGCCCTGAATACCTTCAGCATATCTGCCACCGGAAGTTCCCCCGTATCCAGCCGAAGATGCGCGTCTGTACGGCCGTCGTTGTTGCACAGATGGATATAGTTCATCCTGCCGCCCAGCTTTTCAAAATATGCACTGTACGGCTCACAGACAATATGCGGCGGCACCACATCCATCATGGCTTCGATATTGGGAAGTCCAATCTCCCGGATCGCCTCCAGACAGTCGTCTGCGGTGGTGATGACCGGGCTTTCCACCGGTGTCAGCGCTTCGATCATCAACTTTACGGAATGATCCCGTGCATACTCCCCCAGTTCTCTCATGTTGTCGATGAATCTCTGCCAGCTTTCCCTGCGCGGCGTCTCATAGCCGGGATGATCCGCCACCATGAGCATCCGCGGCACTTCCATCTGCCTGCACGCGCGGATCGCTGTTTTAAAATAATCCATTGCATCCCTTCGCTCTCTCTCATTGAGCGAGCACAGGTTATAGGGCATTCCAAGCGCATTGGGCGTATACACCGGCACTTCCAGCCCATACGCCTTCTTCAGTTCCCGAATCTTCCGGATCTCTTCTGCATCCATGTCATATGGATACGCATGGGGTCTTCCGCCCCAGATCTCGATTCCGTCAAATCCGTATCTGGCTGCCATCCGGAATGCAGTCTCCAGTGAAAATCTTCTGAAATCCAGCGAAAAGCATCCAAACTTCAATCTCCATCTCCCCTTTCTGCCTGTCTTTTCAAACGTTTCATGATCTGGTTTTCTCTGCCGAAATACTGATACAGCGTCTTATACTCCTTATATAAAGCATCATAATGCTGGCGATACCGTTCTTCCGGCATATAAACCCGGCTTATGTGTCCTCCCATGGCTTCTGCGGCTTCCTTCAGTCCGTCATAACCGCCGGCCCCGGCGCCTGCCGCCACCGCCCCATAGACCGCACTCCCTGTGCAGCTTCCGTTTTCCGCCTCTGAGATCCACACCGGTATTCCCATAATATCTGAAAATACCTGCATGAGAAATGTATTTTTACTGGCAACCCCTCCTGTTGCATACATTTTCTTCACTTTAATGCCATATGTTTCAAACTGTTCTACGATCCGCCGTTTTCCGAATGCCAGCGCCTCAGAAAGCGCACGGTAGATATTCTCGCATCTGGTGTCCATGCGCATCCCGAGAACCATCCCGGACAGATCCGTATCCAGAAGGACCGACCGGTTGCCGTTCCACCAGTCCAGCGCCAGAAGGCCGTTCTCCCAAGGTTTTATGGCTTCTGCCAGCCCGTTCAGATAATCGAAGACGGACATGCCTGCTTCTTTCGCTTTCTGTGTATAGGATTCCGGCACCTGGTTATTTACAAACCATCCAAGCAGATCCCCCATGGTCGCCTGTCCGGCTTCATATCCGTACATACCGGGAATCATGCTGTCCGCAGACACACCGTACAGTCCGGGAAGCCCGATTCTCCTTCGGTCCACCAGCATGTCACAGCTGGATGTTCCCATGACGGACAGAAGAATCCCTTCTTCCGACAGACCCGCCCCCACAAATGCCGCCTGGCAGTCCCCAAGTCCTGCAGCCACCGGTATCCCGGCAGGAAGTCCGTACTGTGCCGCCCGTTTTTGCGTCAGGTACCCCACCGGCGTCCCCACATCCGCCAGTTCTCCTGCCAGCTTTTCTGCTGCCGTGCCAAAACCTGCCGCCGTTTCCTCCAGACAGGCTTTGGACGGATAGCCAGTCGACGGATTCCACAGGGCAGCGCATCCTGCGATGCTTTTGCTCCTCTTTTTTGAGCCGGTCAGCCAGAACGGTATCCAGTCCGCCAGTTCGATGAACCGGTCTGCTCTTCGGTACACCTTTGGCGCCCGCTCAAAAGTCTCCAGCATCTTGGGAAACATGGTCTCCGCATAGATCTCCCCGCCGCAATACGCAAGAAACGTTTCCTTTCGCTTCCGTGCAGTCTCTGTCAGTCTCCTGGCCTGCTGCTGAGCCCCGTGATGCTTCCACAGCTTCACATAAGCATAGGGCTCGTTTTTCAGTTCCTCCCGAAAACAGAGCGGTATCCCCTCTTCATCCACCGGCATCATTGTACACTGTGTAAAATCAATGCCGATACCGATTACCTGCTCTGCCAGCTTGGGATCATTTCGGAACAAATCCGCCATCAGGAAATCCAGCGCTTCTATATAATCCTGCGGATGCTGCAGTGCAAATCCTGCTCCCAGTCTGGTCCCGTCAGGCAGACATTCTGACATGACCCCATGAGGATAGGAAAAGTCTGCGCTCCTTACACAGCTCCCATCCATCCCCACCAGCATGGCCCTTGCTTCCTGCGTTCCAAAATCAATTCCGATACTGTAATGTCCCATGTTCTGTCCCCTATTGTCCGTAAGTCTCCCATCCGGCTTTTTCCTGTGCGATCAGTTCCGGCGGAAGCGCCGGGATCTGTACCCCCATAGCCTTTGCCAGAACATACGTTTTGGTTGCTTCTTCCAAATAAACAGCGGCATAAAGCGCTTCCTGAAGATCTCCCCCCCAGGTAATCACCCCGTGATGCTTCAGAATCACCGCCAGAGAATCACCGGCATATTCCACCGCCAGCTTTCCCATTCCCACCGCCGATGATGGCGTAAAAGGCGCTACCCTCACCGGGTTCCGGCAGGCATCCATAATGGTCACGAGAAAATCCGGGATCTCATCCGCTGCAAATCCCGCCGCCGTCGCCCAGGGCTGATGGGTATGGATAACCGCCTGAACCTTCGGCATATGTTCAAACAGATAGACCAGCGCAGAGGAATCCGAAGAAGGCTTCCGGTTCCCTTCCACCACCCGGCAGGTTCCGTCGATCAGGCATACATCCTCCGGAACCATCTGTTCATAGATCATTCCCGACGGCGTCACCAGATACCGGTCTTCCCCCACGCGCATACTGATGTTTCCGCCGGACAGAGACACCAGACTGCATCTTCTGATCTCCAGCGCCGCATCCAGCACCTGTTTTTTCTCTTTTTCAAACATCGCTTTCCCTCACTTTTCTGATATGTGTTTCCATATATTCCCGCGCCTGCCGGATCCATTCCATATATTCCGTCCGTTCTGTATTCCACATCTCCACTACCAGCGGCCCGCAGAATCCGATCTCATCCAGCTTCCGGAATACTCCGTCAAAATCCAGATACCCGCTGCCGAAAGGAATCGTCGCATCGTAGATACCGGGAAGGGAATCCCTCATATGCACTGCCGCGATATGTCCTTTTCCGCAGGGCAGTTCCTGGATCGGATCGATCCCCAGAGAATTGATATTGGCCACATCCGGATAAATCTGCAGGCAGTGGGAATCAATCTTGCGCACCACCTCCATCGTATCTCTGACCGCCAGGAGGTTCCCCTCCACCGGCTCGATGGCCAGCATCACGCATGCCCGTTCCGCCATCCGGGACGCCCGGAAGACGTTGTCCACGTAACGTTTTCTGGTCTCTTCCGTCCGTTCTTCCTGATCATATACGTCGAAACCGGAGAGCTGGATGATGCGGATTCCAAGCCGTCCCCCAAGCTCCAGCGCCTTCTCCATGATCTTCATGCCAGCCGAGGTAATCTCCGGATCACTGCTTCCCAGAGGAAACCGCTTATGTCCGCTCAGACACATGGTCAGAATCTTCATATCCTGCCGAAGAGCCGCCTGCCAGACTTCTGCCGCCTCTTTCTTCCCCCAAAAAAGCCGCTTCAGCCGCCCGTTTGAGGCATCGATGCTCAGTTCAAAAGACTGATACCCCGCCTTTCTGGCATCCCGGAACATATCCTCAAAGGACTGCGGCCTGACCGCTTTTTCATAAATTCCAAAAACCGGCATTTCATCCGACATCATCTCTCTCTCCGTTCTGCTCTGTGTGTAAGTTCCCGGATCTTCCTGCCCGGTTCCTCTGCATTCCATACCGCTCTTCCCATAACCAGGATCTCTGCGCCTGCCGCCAGGACCTGATCCATATGCTCTTCTGAGATCCCGCCGTCCGCCATGATTTCGATCCGATCGGAGAAGATCTCTCTTGCCCGCCTGATCTTTTCCAGCATGCAGGGATTGAATTCCTGCCCCCTCCCGTCGGGCTCCGAAGTCATGATCAGTATATAGTCCAGACTGTTCTCATAAGAAAGCGCCGACTCCACCGGCTCCATACAGTTAAAAGCCAGTCCGGCCTTCCCCCCTCTCTTTCGGATACGGTTCAGATATACGGCCGGATAGGGTGCCGCTTCGATATGAAACGCAATCCTGTATACTCCCGCATCCAGAAGCTCTTCTATGTAAGCGCCCGGGGCCGTCACCATCAGATGAGCGTCCAGTTCCTGATCCGCGTATGCTGCCACCGCCCGAACCGTTTTCATGCCGAAAGTAAGATTCGGAACAAAGTTTCCGTCTTCCACATCCAGATGAAGAAGCGGATGGCCTTCCAGTTTTCTGATCTGTTCCGCCATCCTGAGCGGATCCGCCGATGCAAGAGATGGATTGATCCTGACCATGATGCGTTCGCCTCCCTTTTTGAGTCTTTTTCTTCCTTTTCTGATCTTTATCATAGCACATTCTGACTCTATTTGCAACTTTTTTGTTTAAAAAATGAATTTTTTTGATTTTTTAGTTGTCTTTTTTGATTTTTCATGGTATTCTTCAATTGTGAACAGCACAAAACCAACTGTATTCAGAAAGGGGAATCACAATTATGAACTGGATGGAAGAATTATTTGGAGTAAAGAAACCGATCATTGCCATGTGCCACCTGCAGCCCATGCCCGGCGACCCGCATTATCATCAGGAACGCGGAATGGAACATGTGGTGGAATGCGCAAGAAAGGATCTGCACGCCCTGCAGGACGGCGGCGTGGACGGCATCATGTTTTCCAACGAATTCAGTCTGCCTTATCTGACAAAAGTGGAGCCGATCACCATTGCGGCCATGGGCTATGTCATCGGTTCCCTCCGCTCGGAAATCACCGTACCCTACGGCGTCAACTGCCTCTGGGATCCCATCGCGTCTCTGGACCTGTGCGTCTCTGTAGGCGGAACATTCATCCGTGAGATCATCAGCGGTGTCTATGCATCGGATTTCGGCCTGTGGAACACCAATGTAGGAGAGACCGTCCGTCACCAGATGGCCATCGGCGGCAAAGACATCCGGCTCCTCTATAACATCGTTCCGGAGGCTGCCAGATACCTTGCAGACCGCCCCATCGAGGAGATCGCCCGCTCCACGGAGTTTAACAACCGGCCGGATGCCATCTGCGTATCCGGACTCACAGCCGGAAGCGAGACCGATACGCAGGTCCTCTCCCGTGTCCGGGCTTCCGTCAGACATACGCCGATTCTGTGCAACACCGGCTGCAACAAGGACAATATTGTCAGACAGCTCACAAATTCCGACGGCGCCGTATGTGCAACTACTTTTAAATACGACGGCGTCTTTGAACATGCGGTGGATGTTGCCCGCGTAACGGAATTTATGGACATCGTAAAAGAATTCAGAAAAACTCTGTAGGCGTTCAGTTCCTGCAGACAGAACCGGTACAGACGCCCGCAGCAGGCAGATATTTCCAAAACGGACATCTGTCTGCTGCAGGCGTCTGTATCCATAACTCCAAAACACTCAAAATCAGTCACAATTTACTCATTTCCTATTGCCATTGTATTCCTGTATATAATATAATGAATACAGGATAAAAGGGCGCAGGACCACAGCAAGGAGTACAGGACTTATGAGATCTTCTTATTTTATGGGAATCGACAACGGCGGTTCTACTACAAAATGCGTCATTTTCGATCAGAACGGAACAACGGTTGCCGCCGCATCAACCAGAATATGGATGAACCGGCCGGGAAACGGCTGTACCGAGCGGGACGGCGGGGAAGTCTGGAACGCCAACTGCCAGGTCATACGGGCTGCACTGCAGCAGTCTTCTCTTCATGCCCGGGATATCCGGGCTGTTTCCGTGTGCGGATACGGAGGCGGCATGATCCTGCTGGATGCATCGGGCGCCCCGGTCTGCCCGTTTATTGTCTCCACGGATTCCCGTGCGGAAGGGCTTCTGGCGGAATTTCAGAAAAGCGGCATTGATGATGCCGTGTATGCCCACACATTTCAGCGTCTGTGGGCAGGTCAGCCCGGGATGCTGCTGCCCTGGTTTCAGAAGAACCGGCCCGGTCTGCTCAAAAAAGCATCTCATGTAATGATGATCAAAGACTTTATCCGTTATCAGCTGACCGGCATCATCGGGACGGAACGGACCGATGCTTCCAATACCAACCTGTTCAGCATCCGCACCGGAAGGTTTGAACCGGAGCTCTTCCGGATCCTCGGCATCGAAGACCTGTATCCGCTCGTTCCAAAGCAGATCTTTTCTCCTTTCCAGACCGCCGGACACATCACCGAAGAGGCGGCTGTGCAGACCGGACTGTGCCCGGGCACGCCTGTAGCGGCAGGGCTGTACGATGCGGCCGCCTGCACGCTTGCCAGCGGTATCCTGGACGACACGGTCCTGTCCCTGGTCGTCGGAACCTGGAGCATCAGCGGCCATCTGACCCGCGATCTGGAAGCATGCCATGGAAAAAGCAACAACATGTTCTCCTTCTTGGACGGCTGGTATTTCAGCGAGGAATCCAGTCCCACATCCGCCGGCAATCTGGACTGGTTTATCGAACAGTCCTACGGACGCCGGATCCCGGAGGGCAAAGCCGTCTATGAATACTGCAGTCAGGCGGTTTCCGGCATAGATCCCGAAGAGAACGATCTCATCTTCCTTCCTTTTCTGTACGGCTCCAACACAGCAGTTCCGGCAAAGGCAGGTTTCTTTCAGATATCCGGACACCACACGGCGGATCACATGCTGGCGGCAGTCTATGAAGGGATCCTGTTCTCACTCCTGCAGCATATTCGTATACTGTATGGAGAACATGTGCCGAAGACCGCCCGATTTTCAGGCGGCGCTTCCAGATCTCCGGTCTGGTGTCAGATGGCGGCAGATATCCTTGGCTTCCCCATAGAAGTCATGGACTGTACGGAACTTGGAGCCATGGGAGCCGCCATCTGTGCCGGTACCGCCTGCGGGACATGGAACGATCCGGCAGATGCCGTCCGTCATATGTGCCGCATCGCCAGAACGTATCTTCCGAATCCGGAGCGCACCGGAGTCTACCGGAAGAAGTATGAACAGTATCAGCGGGCAGTCCGCTGCCTCGATACTTTTTATTCCTGAGGAATCGTGATGTATTCTCGGGAAAATGATCAGAAATATGAAAAACAGGAGCTTGAGAATTCATTATGTTACGTGCAGAACGCCAGAATCAGATCGTAGATATCGTCAATCAGAAAGGAATCGTCACCATTGAGGATCTGATGAAACAGGTACAGATCTCCAAAGCCACTGCCAGACGGGATATCAACAGTCTGTCAGAGGAAAAACGGATCATTAAAATACGGGGCGGCGCACAGTCCGTCATCGCCTCCGCTCCATATGAGCCCTCTCTTCTGGCAAGATCCCAGGTCAATGCCGATGAAAAAAAAAGGATTGCAGAAGAGGCCGTACGGCACATCTTTCCGGAGGACCGGATCATCCTGGATTCCGGAACGACGGTCCTGGAAGTAGCGAAGCTTCTGAGCACCTTTTCCAGCCTGACCATCGTCACCAACGATATCCACATTGCCGGTGAGGTAAATACAAATACCGCCAACAATCTGATCTTTATCGGCGGTATCATCCGGAAAGGATTCTGCTCCTCCTACGGCTTCTACGCAGAATCCATGCTCAAGAGCCTGTCCGTCGACAAGATCTTTCTGTCCGTGGACGCCATCGATCCGGATCTTGGAATCATGAGCTATACCATGGATGACGTCAATCTGAAGAGCATCGGTATGAGCAACGCCAAAGAAGTCTTTCTTCTCTGCGATCATTCCAAATTCTGCGCTCAGGCGCTCTTTTCCGTAGGAATGATGGACAAGATCACCACGATCATATCCGGAAAAGAACTGGATGCATCCATCGCGGAAAAACTCCGTAACAATGGAAAATCCATCATCCTTGTGTAAGATTACATATGTAAGAGCAGTTCCTTCAGGTCGGCAGTTTTTGAAAGAAACCAGTCCGCCTGTGACTGATCAAAGGAAAACCGGTCGTCTTTGACGGCTGCCACCTGAAGCCCTGCCGCTTTCGCCGCCTGAATCCCATAAGTGGAATCCTCCACCGCCAGACAGTCCGCCGCCGGCAGACCAAGCTTTGATAACGTATACTGATAGATCTGCGGATTCGGTTTGCTCTCCCTGAACATCTTCCCGCTGATGATATGAGAAAAATATCCATGAAGCTCCAGAGCGTCCAGCATTTGCCGAATGACTTCTTCCGAAGAGGAGGACGCCAGCGCCAGAATGTATGTCTCCTCTTTCAGCCAGTTAAGAAGCGGCCGGATTCCCGGACAGGCAGCGTCTCTGTATGGAAAACGGAAATCCGCATACCGCTCTTTATAGATCCTGCGCATTTCTTCGGGAGTGACTTTTTCCTTCCACATCTGCGCCACAGTTCCCCACAGCCTGCTGCCGCTGGCTCCCGCCAGAACGCGCATCTTCTCTTCGTCGATCACACAGCCGTTCTCTCTCAGCAGATCCCGGAACAACTGAAGGTAAACCGGCTCACTGTCGATCAGTACACCGTCCATGTCAAAAATCACTGCTTTTTTCTTCATAACTGCATTCTCCATTCTGTCTTTCCCTTTTCTGCATTGTATAATCCGAATCATATTTTGTCAATCTTTTGATTTTTTCTGATTTTTTATAATACAGATCCGGCATTTGAAAATTACCGGAAAAGTGCGATAAACGGCACGGGAATCAAAGCTCTGTAAGGGCAGGAATTTAGTGCCGTTTATGTAGTATGTCATTGCAATCGGAATACAGCAACCGTTATACTATCAGAAATACAACAATAACGGAAAGCGGAACCATGGAAGCAGAGCAATTGCACTGTCTCCATTTTTTCCGCTTTCCGTCCAAAAAAAAGAAATATCCCCTCTCTCTTTTTCGCCCGGCGGCAGCATCACTGCACGCTTCTGACCGCCCTTTTCTGCGCTCTGTCCGGCAGGATATTCTGATACCTGCAGACACTGAGCACCAGCCCCAGCAGTATATAGGATACCACGATGCCGGTCCCTCCGGAGGAGAAAAACGGCAGAATCGCAGAAGTCGTCGGAAGCAGTCCCAGATTCATCCCGATACTGATCCCCATCTGGAGCGCATATACGATGCCGCAGCTGCAGCCCAGGATCATGCCCAGCTGATTTCTCTGTCCGATGGAAATCCGGAAGATTTTCAGGATCAGACCGCACATCAGAGCCGCTGCCAGGACTCCGGCAACCATTCCATAGGAGGAGATCAGGCTGACAAAGATATAGTCATTGTTAAATCCCGGCAGTCTTACGGCTTCCATGACATTATCTGCATTCCCGCCGAACAGCCTGCTTCCCAGGAGGACCTTGCGCATCTGGACAGCCAGATAGTTGTAATCCGGATCATTTGTTAAAAACGCCTGAATCCGCACCATCTGATAACTTGCCAGCCGCCCCAGCATGCCTGCCCCGAGAAAGAGAAGCGGCGGCGCTGCAAGCAGAATTCCCAGAACCGACAGGGCGGCAGGCCGGTATACCCGGTACCATCCCTTCCAGACTGCGATCGCAGTCAGTCCCACGAAAGCCGCCCAGAGAACGACTCCCTGTGAAAATGCCGGAATGCGGAAAGTGATCCACACAGGTACAAGTGCCCACAGCAGGATCTTTCCCATCCCTTTTAAACCTTCTCCCCGGTATGCATAGAGAATTCCGCCAAATACCGGCACATACAGGACCATCAGTACCGGCATGAAAAGTGCGAGAGGCCCGATCATAATATAAAGTTTTGCCCCGTTTATGGTAACTGCTCCAAGGCGGGTTCCAATCAGTACAAGTCCCAGAAACGCCGCCGCCATCGGCCTGGCAAAACGGGCCAGAATGCTGTAGTCCAGCCGGTAGACAAAAAGCATCAGGACATATCCTGCCGCCACATATCCTATATGATGTTTCAGATACCAGTACCCTGCGCCGTCAATCTCCTTCGAATATGCGCCCAGAACCGCATGGAGTGCAATACTTGCAATGCTGATAAATCCGATCAGCACCAGAATCCCCACATCCATCCGGGGTCTGTGGATCCGGTCCAGCGACACGCCGGTCTCCACCGGATCTCCCATATCGCGGACTGCCTTCTCCAGTGCCTCTTCCTCAAACATTCCTTCCGCCTCATAAGCTTCGGCCTGGTCCAGAATATGGTCCCGCAGTTCTCCCACGACCAGCTCTCTTGCTTTCGTACATCGGATCTGCTCCGTCACCGTCTCCAGATATTCTTCCATCCTCATCCTCACACCTCCAGCGCCAGAACGCTCATCACTGCTCTGGAATATTCCTGCCACTGGCTTTTCTTCTCCTCCAGATGCTTCCGCCCGTTCTTCGTGATCTGATAATACTTCCGTATCTTTCCCACAGCCTCCTGCTCATAGGATAAGAGATACCGCTTATCTTCCAGACTGTGAAGCAGCGGATACAGAGTCCCTGCCTTCAGTTCGAATACATTCTCGGAACGCTTCCGCAGGGTATCGATCATCTCATACCCGTACATGTCCTTCTCCGAAAGCAGCTTCAGAATCATCATCGCCATACTTCCGGATACCAGAGATTTATCAATTGCCATTTCTGCACCTCCTTATGTAGATAACCTATATATAGATTATCTATATAATAGATCGATTATCTACATATGTCAAGAGGAAATGAAAGTTTATTTTTTTGCAGGTGTAACAAATAAGCCCGCCCGGTCTGAAACCCAGACCGGGCGGGCCCGAAGGACATGGGATCCTTTTCAGACAGCCAGTACTTATGCTGTCTGACAGAAACTGCCTTTTTCGTCACTCAGGAACTCTGTCTTTTTCTTTTTTATTCCATATAAAGATCACGAGAACCAGCGCCGCCACCGCCAGCACCACAGCCAGCGGACTTCCGGTAAATCCTGCAAAGAGATATGCTGCAAAGGCGATGACGCCGTTGGTAACCGCATAGGGAAGCTGCGTCTTCACATGTCCCACCAGATCGCACTGTGCGCCGGTGGAGGACAGGATCGTTGTATCCGAGATCGGCGAACAGTGGTCTCCGAAGAGGCCGCCCGAGAGTACCGCACCCACCGCGATTGCGTAGGGAATCGCAAATGCATGCGCCATGGGAATCGCCAGCGGCATCATGATGGCGAAGGTTCCCCAGGAACTTCCGGTGGAAAACGATACAAAAGTTCCGAACAGAAAGATGATGGCAGGAATCAGTACCGGTGAGAAATTGACGGTTTTCATGGCATTTACGATAAAGTCCGCAGTGCCAAGTCCGCTGATCATGCTCCCCAGAGACCACGCCAGCACCAGCGTCACCGCCACATCCGTCATTCCCTTCATACCGTTCACATAGATCTGGAAGGTCTTTTGAAACACCTGAACCTTATACATGCGGATCAGGAACATAAGGACCAGCGCTCCGAAGAAATAGCCCATGGTGAGCGCCACACGGAACTCGTTGCCGTCCACCTTCTGAAAGGGGAAGCCAAGCGGTGCCAGCGTCGCAAAGAGTGTTACAAATACAACAAGGATGGGAAGCAGCACCATGGACGGACGGGCATTTTTCACCGAGTAGTCGCCCATATCCTCATCTTCCTCCTGTTCTTCCTCCTCCCCGTAATACGCCTCTCTTTCCGCCAGTTTTTCCGCTTTTCTCATCTGTGAGAAGTCCTTTCTGGTAAATGCCACCAGCGGAATCATGAGGATCGCCAGAATCGCGTAGATCTGGAACGGAATCGCCTCCACAAAGGTCGTATAATCCGACCGGGTTACGCCCAGATTCTGGAATTCCGCCTGGATCAGTCCCATGATATAAACGCCCCACCCGATAAACGGAACCAGAATCGCCACCGGGGAAGAGGTGGAATCCAGGATCCACGCCAGCTTCTCTCTGGAAATCTTCAGTTTATCAAAAAGCGGCCGGAATACCGGTCCCACCAGAAGCGGCGTACCAAGATCCGAAAAAAAGATCAGGATACCGCCCGCCCATGCACACATCTGCGCCTTCAGCTTCGTATTGACAAAGCGGTAGACAAATTTGCTGAATGCCTGCGCTCCGCCGGATTTTTCCATCAGTTTGATAAATCCGCCGATGAAGATGACCAGAACGATCACGCCTGCATTGTAGGAATCGGTCAGCTGCACAAAAAAATAATCACCGATCATGGATTTTACCGCCAGAAACGGATTGCCCGTGCAGAAGATCATCGTCCCCACAAATCCTCCGCAGAACAGGGACAGGATCACGTTCCTGCTCCTGATTGCCATCACCACCGCAACGATCGGCGGCAGAAGGCTCAACCACCCATAATTCATAACATTTTCTCCTTCCGTATGCATATCATATTGAATATTCATCGTTCAGAATGTATAAATATTCATTTTTATTTTAACTTATGCAGGAAGGATTGTAAATCCATTTCACAATTTTCTTTTTCCTCTCACGCACCGACTGTCACTCTTCAGAGGTCTGTCGGCGTTCAGCCCGTTATGGGCACATGCTCCTGAAAGTCCCATGGAAGGGCGCCGGTCCTTAGGCGCGGTATTTTCGCGCCTTAGTACCGCTGCTGCCCTTCACTAAGCGCAAGCGGGATTTGCGATGAGGGGGGGACCCACGCAGTGGGGAGAGTCCTGATCGCCTGTCTGGAAGGAGATGTGCCCATGACAGGCTCAACGCCGACGTAAACGAGGGACGCTGCCGCAGATCAGCGCACACTGACTGTACGCAGGACAAAACAGTCCGCCCTGTGACGCGACCGGGAATACTCAAAGATTCTGCCGTCATCCAGATATGCCGTCTGCTCCACCTCCAGAATCGGTATCTCCTCCTGTCCGATCTGCAGCCATTCCCGCTCCTGGCCGGTGGGCATATCGGCTCTGGCAATCCGGTGGGCGCTTTTGATCTTCAGCTTCAGCTGCTGTTCAATATATTCATAGACGGAATTTTTCACCACTTCCTCCGTAATTCCCGTGATAAAATCCGTCGGCATATACATATATTCCACCACATGCGGCTTTCCCTCTACAAAGCGGGTTCTGCATATATAGCACACAAAGGCCGTTTCCGGCACCTGAAGCTTTTCTGCCACATATTTCGGCGCCCGCAGAAGAGAGAATTCATTTACCACAGACTCCACCTTTTTCCCGCGCATATCACTGGTAAAGCCTCCAAACTGCTGAGATCTTGCAAATTCTTCTGAATCTGACCGTTCTCCCGCAATGGCCTTCACATAGGTCCCCGCCCCCCGCCGCCTTGTGATCAGGCCCCGGTATACCAGAAGATCCAGCGCCTCCCGAATCGTGATCCTGGAAGCATCATACTGTCTGCACAGTTCCATCTCCTGCGGAAGCTTCTCATCTGCATGATATACGCCGGACTGGATCTTGTTCTGAATATCCTCTGCAATACTCTCATATTTAAACATCGTGTCATCTGCCTTTCATTTGTTATGGTTTTATCCTTTCATTGTTATATCATTCCTGCCGGTGAAAGTCAAAGAAAAGTAAACCAGGACGATGACGCCATGGTATTTTACGGAATACGGCTTTTCATTTTTACCCTTTTATGCTATTGTAGTAGAAGTGAAATCAAAACAGGAGGAAACCAATGAAAAAAGTAAATAAAAGACTGCTGCCCGTGATCCTGGCCGCCGTCCTGAGTGCGTCAGCCGTCCTGGCAGGCTGCTCAAAACAGGAGGCGGCAGATGACGTTACCATCCGGGTCGGTTCTCTGAAAGGACCGACCTCCATGGGGCTGGTAGAATTGATGGACCGGGCCGAAAAAGGAGAAGCCGGAGCCGCTTATGAATTCACCATGGCAGTGACTGCCGATGAGATCAATGCCGCCTTTCTCAAAGGCGATCTGGATATTGTCCTGATTCCCGCCAATGTGGCAGGCGTTCTGTATAACAAAACCGACGGGCAGGCAGCCGTCATCGACCTTAATACGCTGGGCGTCCTTTACCTGCTGGAAGCCGGTGAGACGATCCGGTCGGCCGCCGATCTGGAAGGGCGTACCATCTACCTGCCCGGAAAAGGAACCACACCGGATTACGCACTTCAGTATATTCTTGCACAAAACGGCCTGACAACAGAGGATGTGAATCTCCAGTACAAATCCGAGGCCGCCGAAGTCATCTCCGTACTGGCGGAAGAACCGGAGGCCCTTGGACTTCTGCCCCAGCCCGCCGTAACGACTGCCTGTATGCAGAACGGGAATCTGCGCATCGCTCTTGACCTGACAGAAGAATGGGATAAGGTAAGCACAGACAGCAGCCTGGTTACAGGCGTCACCCTTGTCCGTCGGGAATTTCTGGAGCAGAACGAAGCTGCTGTACAGGCATTTTTGTCTGCACATGCGGAATCCGCAGACTTTACCAATACCAGTGTGGAACAGGCCGCCGAGATGGCAGCCGCTCTGGAAATAGTTCCAAAAGCGTCCATTGCGGCGCAGGCAATCCCCTACTGCAATATCACCTGCATAACCGGAACGGACATGCAGACCGCCCTGTCCGGTTATTTAAATGTCCTTGCCGGACAGAATCCGGAAGCTGTAGGCGGCGCCCTGCCGGCAGACGATTTTTACTATCTGCCAGATCCTGCTGAACAGTAAGCAGAAATCCTGACAAAGGAGCCGGATGATTTTATGCAAACTTTATTAAGACGAACGGGCATCGTCCTGTTCTGGCTGCTCCTGTGGCAGTCTGCCGCCTGGCTTCTTTGCCGTCCGGTCTTTCTGGTCGGTCCCTGGGAGACTCTGCTGGCGCTGATACGGCTCACAGGGCAGCCGGCTTTCTGGCAGGCCGTATGCTCCTCCCTCGGAAGAATCGGAACCGGATTCATACTGGCGTTTCTGCTCGGAATCCTGTGCGGCGGCGCCGCACAGGTCCGGCCTCTCTTTGGAGAAGTGCTTTCCCCTGTCGTCACGCTGATCAAGACCATACCGGTAGCATCCTTTGTCATTCTGGCGCTGCTCTGGACCGGCGCTGAGCATCTGGCGTCTGTGATCTCTTTTCTGGTCGTATTTCCGATGATTTACCTGAACACACGCGCCGGACTGGAGTCTGCCGATGTCCGGTTGCTGGAGATGGCACAGGTCTTCCATGTCCGTCCGCTGCCGAAGATCTGGCATATCTACCGCCCGGCACTGGCTCCCTTTCTTCTGAACGCCTGCAGGATTGCACTGGGGATGTGCTGGAAATCCGGCGTGGCTGCGGAAGTCATCGGCACTCCGGACCATTCCATCGGCGAGAAGCTGTATATGGCAAAAATCTTCTTCAGTACCGATGAGCTTTTTGCCTGGACCGCCATGGTAATCCTGCTAAGCTTTCTGTTCGAGAAGCTGATCCTGCAGTTTCTTTGCTTCCTGCTTGAAGACCGTCCCGGTGTATAGCGGAATGCGTATCATGTTCTTTTTTTATATGCCGTAAGCATTGCTTACAGGGGAAATCCGTGCCATTTTCATGAATGCCGTTCTCGTGAATACCGTTTCCATAACCCGCCCGTACACGCTGACAGATACCGACAAGTAAGGAGGACCCGAACCTGTGCCGCTTCATATCCGTCATCTGAGTAAATCCTATCATCGCATCCCCGTCTTTCAGAATGTCAGTCTGACGCTGGAGGATGGCGGCGTATACTGTCTCATGGCTCCTTCCGGTTGCGGAAAGACCACCCTTTTGCGTATTCTGATGGGGCTGGAGGCGCCGGATGCCGGCTCTGTGGAGGGGCTGAAGAACCGGCAGATATCCGCCGTCTTTCAGGAAGACCGGCTCTGTCCGCATCTGAATGCCGCCGGAAACATCCGGCTCGTGAATCCTGCCTGCTCAGACGCAGAGCTTACGCAGGAGCTTCTCACTTTGCTGCCTGCCGACAGTCTGACCAGACCGGTATCTTCCTTCAGCGGAGGCATGCGCCGGAGAGTCAGCCTGTTAAGAGCCATGCTGGCCAAAGGAGAGATTCTGCTGTTCGATGAACCCTTCAACGGCCTGGACGAACAGAACCGGCAGGATGCCATCAACTATGTCCAGAAAAAGAGGAATAACCGGACGCTTCTGTTCACCACCCATCATATGGAAGAAGCCCGTGCCCTGAAAGCCTCCTGTTTTGGCTGGGACAAAAATGCCCTGAGCTGGCACAGTCTCTGATTTTCAGCCGCCGCCATGACGTCCGCTGCATCAAAGTTCCCGCACCGGACCGTTTTACATCATCGTATCGTCCCGCAAAGCCTCTGACAGATTCATGTTCACGATCTTTTTACCGCCCAGACAGTAAGCAAGGGCAACTCCGCCCAGTACCGCCAGCGCAAAGAGCAGAATCGGCAGCACCGGCGCTCTTACAAGAAATTCCGCCGGAGCCAGACAGCTTGCCTTTATCATCAGTCCCATAAAAACCAGGGTGAAAAGCAGCGTCGTCAGAAGCGGCCGTCCGGCGATGACCAGCGCCTCTATACAGAAGATCTTTTTCATGCCCTCCGGCGTCAGTCCTACCGACAGATAGCGGGCAAATTCCCGTTTCCGCTGCCGCAGAAAGCCAAGTGTATTGGAAAATACACTGGCGATGCCGATGGCGGCCAGCAGGACGCAGAAACTCCCGGTCACCAGCTCATATCCCTGTATCATCTGATCATTGATCATCTTTTCCCGAATCCGGTTCTCGCTCTCCAGCTCATATACGCTGCCCACAAGCTCTGCTGCTTCTTTTTCCAGCGCATCCAGCCTGGAAAGGCCGGCTCCTTCTTCTGCAAGAATCCGGATGCAGACCGTCTGTCCGCTGTCCAGGCTGTTGAGCTCTCCTTCAACCTCCCGCCAAAGGGACAAAGGCAGAATCTGTACCAGTCCATAGTCTGCATATTCTTCCCGAAGCAGCGGACATTCCTGCGTATAAGCCAGCACCGGAACCTCCACCGGAACGGTTTCCTGTCCGAAAGCCTTTAATCTCATCTTTTCTTCTGACGCACGAATATAAGGAACATATTCCCGATAACGAAAATTGCTGTGGATGCTGTCCCAGGTCTGGTTTACCACAATGACGCCGGAAAGCCCGGGCTGCACGCCCGCCTGTTCGCAGTATGCCAGAAAGCCTGCGTCATCCAGAATCACCACCGGCGCTTTCACTTCATAACCATCTTCCAGAGCCGATACCGACGTTCCTGCCAGCCGGGGAAGCCCGCCCAGAGCCTCCACTTCTTCACTTACGGCCCCTTTCGGAACCATGCACGCCGCCTCCTTCTTCTGGTATATGACGCTGCTGCGTGCGCCCGGCAGTTCCCGTGCCTGCTCCAGAAGAGAAAAATCTGACAGCTCCGTATCCTCTATAGTAACCATTACATCCCATGCATCCTGATATCTTGCAAAATACGTATAATCCGTGCTGATCCCCGACAGGGTGAACATACACTGCATCAGAGTAAACCCGAGAAAAGACAGCGTCAGAGAAAAGGAAGAAACGCGCAGTGCTTTTTTCTGTGCCCTTAATGCATTTCCTGCCAGTTCCCCCTCCATGCCAAAAAACGCCGTCAAAATCCGGGAAGCTTTTTTCTTATTCAAATGCAGCTCTTCGGTCTGCCGGATGGCTTCCAGCGGAGTCTTTCTGCTCAGCTTCCATGCCGGAAGCCATGCCGACAGAATCACTGTGAACATGGAGGCTCCGAGCGTCAGAACCAGCACCAGAGGATGATACTGAAAGCTCGCCTCCCTTCCGCCTGCAATCTGTTCTGTCAACCGGTTCATGGCCTTCAGTACCCCAAAGCACAGGCAGATACCGCATAAGATGCCGGCAGATACCGGCGCCAGAGAGAGGCCGACCGCTTCCTGCAGGAGGCATACACGGATCTGTCCCGGAGTAGCTCCGATGCTGGAAAAAATCCCGAACTGACGGACCCGGCTGTCCATGGATACCGCAAAGGAATGACAGATGATCAATACCATGGAGCCGCACACCAGCAGAACGATGAACAGATAGAGCGGCATCATCATCCTTGGCATCTCATCTCCCGGAATCCGGATGAAATACATGGACAGAAGCTGGTAATGATACTCCGCCGCATCCTCCGGAAGCCCCGTAAGCTCCAGAATCTCCGTCATATGCCGGACGATCTTTGACGCATGGGAAAACCGGAGATCCACCACCACATCCGCTCCTTCTGACAGCTCCTGATTGACCGTTGCCTGTTCTACCTCTGCATGGTTCCGGATCATCTTAAGCTCCTCTTCGCCGATCTCGCCCGTGATCCGCCCCTGCCAGTCTCCCTCTTCCAAAACAATCCCGTTGATTTCATCCAGCCAGAAGTCATAGAACAGACAGCACAGAAAAGACAGAAACAGAGCAGCAATAAAAGAGGCGACCCGGATGGACATGCCGGAAGCTCTGTTGTTTTTTATACAGCTTCTTGAATAATCCCTCCACATACCGCTACCTCCGTACCTGATCGCCGATGATCCGGCCATCTTCCAGCGTGATGATCCGGTCCGCCTCCAGCGCCGCCCGCTCGTCATGGGTGATCAGAAGAATCGTCTGTTTCAGATTCCGGTTGGTCAGCTTCAGAAGATCCATAATCTCTTTGGAACGTTTCTGATCCAGATTTCCGGTAGGCTCGTCCGCCAGAAGCAGAGCCGGACGGTAGATCAGAGACCTTGCAATGGCCGCCCGCTGCTGCTGGCCGCCGGATAACTGGTTCGGCAGGGATTCCAGCCTGTCTGCAATCCCAAGCGCCTGCACCACCTGTTCAAAATATTCCGGATCCGGCTGCTTTTTATCCAGCAGAAGGGGCATCAGAATATTTTTCCGGATGGTCAGTGTGGGAATCAGATTGTAAAACTGATAGACCAGCCCCACTTTCCGTCTGCGGAAGATCGCCGCCTGGGTCCGGTTCAGAGCGGACAGACTGGTCCCCTCGATGATGACTTTCCCCTCCGTCGGCTGATCCACGCTGCCCAGAATGTGGAGCAGTGTGGATTTTCCGGAACCGGAAGCTCCGACAATGGATACAAATTCACCTTTTTCTACGGTCAGATCAATATGATCCAGAGCCACAACCTGATTTTCTCCGGTACCGTATACCTTTGTTACACCGGTACATGTTAAAATTTCCATAGCGCTCTCCTTTTTTGAATACTGTGAAAGTTCCCATACCAGGGAATCTCCATATCCCTGCGGAATCCTTCCATAAATCCATCATACCAGTGTAAAGTGACAGTTCAGTGACTGTAAAACCGGATCTCAAAGCAGGCGCCGCCTCCGGGAAGATTTCCGGCACGGATCGTTCCGTTCTGGCTCTCGATGATCCCTCTGGCAAGAGAAAGCCCGATTCCGATCCCTCCCTCTTTTGCATTCTGTCCCCGATAAAACCGGTCAAACAGATGAGGCAGATCCTCCTTCGCAAATCCGGGACCGGTATCCCAAATCCGAATCTCCGTGTACAGAGGATTCTGCTCATACCGGCAGCGGACCGTCCCGCCCGGCGGCGTATGTTCCATGCAGTTCTTCAGAAGATTCATCATTGCCTCCATCGTCCAGTCCAGATCCGCAAGAATGTATACCCCGCCGGCTTCTTCAATGTCCGCCGACACTCCGGCCCCGGCAAAGAGCTCCTGCAGACTGTCCGCAGACAGCATAAGCACCGTGAACACATCCACCTTCTTCCTTTCCAGCGGCAGCGTTCCCGCATCAATACGGGACAGCAGAAGAAGCGCCTCCTCCAGATGAGTCAGACGTTCAAGCTGCCTGCGGATCTGTTTCGGATGCTCCGAATCCGGCTGTCCCTCCATCATCTGCACCGTCAAAGACATGGCCGTGATCGGCGTCCGGATCTGATGCGCGATATTGGCAAGATTTTCCGCAAAAAAATCCCTTGCTTTCACTGCCATATCCCGGGTCTGATAAAGCTCCGTCACGGTCTTGCAGATCTCATCCTGCAGTCCGGAAAATGCATCCTCTCTTTCCCCGGGAAGAATTCTGCCCCGTCCCCGGTTCACCTGCTCCACATAATCTGTCAGTGCCCGGATGCGGGCGTTCTCTCTTTGATTTCTCCAGAAAACAGCAGCCAAAAACAGCAGTCCTCCTGCCAGTGCCCCGCAAAAGGACAGAATGTATGTTCTGTTTCTGTCTGTCCGAAATAAATCAGCAGGCTCATAGCCATATGCCAGGAGCCTGCCGTCCTCCGAATCTACCGTCTGACTGGAACAATATTTTTTTAACGCTGCCATTACCGCCTGCTCTGTCTTTGGGTCTTCTGTAAGAATCTCCTGACAGACTGCGCCCACTGCCTCAAAACTCCTGCGGCTGCAGCTTTTTTCCAGAAGCACGGCAGTGACAGATGCCGTAAGCACCCCAAAGGCCAGCACCAGGCAGACAAAAGCCATCCATTCTTGTTTCTCTCTCACAGGGTATCCTCCATCCGGTATCCAACGCTTCTGACCGTCTTCAGGCACGCCGGATGATGCAGCTTTTCCCGAAGGCGCTTGACAGCCACGGTCAGTGTGTTGTCATTCACATAGCTGCCGTTCACGTCCCATACCCGCTCCAGCAGCTGTTCCCTTGTTACCGTCCGCCCCTTTTGCCGAAGGAGGCACAAAAGGAGCTCATATTCCGACGCACTTAATTCTGCCTCCTCCTGCCCGCAGCAGACCAGCCTCCGGTTCTGATCCAGCGAAATGTCATCGCACGAAAGATACTGCCCGGACACATCCCCGGTCCTCCGAAGCAGCGCCTGGATGCGGGAATAGAGCACCTCCAGTTCAAAGGGTTTCACCACATAATCGTCCGCCCCGTTCTGAAAACCGGACACCACGTCGCGGGAATCTCCCCGGACCGTGAGGAAGATCACCGGCAGCTCCTGCCACTGCTTTCGAATCCACCGGCACAGAAATTCACCGTTTCCATCCGGCAGATTCCAGTCCACCAGCACCAGTCCCGGACGCCGCCGGACAAGCGCCGCCCGCGCCTCTGCTTCCGTGGAAAATACCGTCACCTGACAGCCCCGCCGGCTCAGATACGCCTGTACGGAACCGGATATTGTCTCATCATCTTCTACATAGTAGATATCGATCATTTTTCATCCCCATTTGATTTTTTCTGCCGTCCAGCTCTCTCCATGCTTACTTCAGCGAGGACGAAGGCGTAATCTCTATTCATAGAGCACTTCACCTTCTTTCTCTATATTTTGAAAATAAGCATACCACACTTTTTTTCCAAATATTCCTCATATGGCAGACATACAAAATAAACTACAATAAAATACTTCATTGCCAGACGGGTTGCAATCGCGTCCAGGCCATCATCACAAGTTCTGTCATAATATCCTCGCTCCTTTCCAGTCACTTTCAGAACATCCCGGTCTGTTTTCTCCTATCTTATCACAGATATCTTTCCTTATCAATCTTTGCCTGAAACGGAACGGTTCCGTCAGATCTTTCTTCTGTTTTTCTTTGTAAAGACAAAAAGAAGAGCCATCCGAACATTTTACGAATCGAATGGCTCTTCACCTGTCAATCTGAAGTTTCACCCTGATTATCTCCTTTCAAGATTATTTGGAGCCTCTGTTCTGTTTTCCACCCTTCTCACCTTTAAGGCTGTTCGTGTTCAAATTCTGTTACCTTCCCATTGGACCTTTCCTCCGTTCAGAGATTTTATATATCACTTCCTTGTTGATGAACTTATATTACAATATTTCCATGCTTTTGTCAATAGTTTTCTGAAAATTTATCCGAAATCTTTTTTATTTCTCTCTTTTCAAAATTGTATACCCACTAAAAACGGGCCTGTAAATATACCTTTTTGATGTATAAAGCTACATAAAAGAATATTTAAAGAAACAGTTCTTGTAACAGACAATCACCACAGCTATAACTGTTTCGTCAGAAAAGAAATGCAATGTCAGATTTACTGTTTCGTAACGTGACTGGTCATGTTGAATGCCATATGCGGGCAAATATGATATCTGTGGCAATCTGTGATTTGGTGGACAGACTATTACCAATAGTCACAAAAGGATTCTTTTAAACAGCAGAGCCAAACAATGGAAAGCAGTCGGAAACATTCCGACTATTTTTCATGCATTGAAGTATGCACTAAAATATAATATGATATGTTTAAAATTTATATTGACAAATCAGTATGAGGACAGTGACATGACATTAAGAAATATACCATTTGAAAAGGGCGCTTTAGATACAATGATTGACCGACTTTGCATAACAATGAACTCTATGGATAAAGAATGGTCAAAAAAGATTGAGCCGGCCTCACAAAATCAAATTCAGTCCTTAAGAGAAATTTTGAAACAGCATGGCAGGAGTATTCCACTTGCATACCTCTTGTTTTTACAAACAATGGGAATGAACGACAACGGATTGTTAGAGCAGGAATGGGACGGATACTCGGAAGTAAACAGTAATACATTGTTGGAAAATTACATTGTGGGTTATGATGATTTAATTTCTGATGGTTTCCTGCCTTTTTCTTTTCACTGGACAGATGTTATATTATCAATGAAACTGTCAGGAAGCGATAATCCTCCTGTTTATAGCAATTGTCATGACGAATTATTTTCTGGCTCATTTGAAAAATATTTATTTCAAATGGCATTCCGTAAAGCGAAAAACACACTATTTTTATACCACATTCATTGTGCAGCTTCTACAGAGAGATTTCGTGACATTTTAGCCAAAAAGACAGTACAAAATTTTTCCTGGACAAAACCAGTGGAATTGATGGAAGCCCTGTTAAAACCATATCAACTGCAAAAGGCGTGGTTTAGCGATGATGCGCATTTTTACGGTATTTCATCGGAATATCTTATAAGCGTTAATTTATATTGTACGCCCAATATCACAATTTTCAGTGATAGCCATACGGTTCTCCAAAATATGAAAAAAAGTCTAACTTATTTGTTCGGTGATTTTCCCAGCCCAATTTTATCTAATATTCAGTAAGCAAAATTCAAAATACAATTGCTCAAATTGCCTGAAAAATTGAGAAATGTATGGATATACGAGTTAGTTCAAGCTAATAAGCAGTGGGAAGACTTTTTCTACTGCCTGCTTCGAAAACTTCGATGTTGTAACAAAGAGTCCCTTGCCGCCTCTGCCCGCAATCGCGCCTGCAAATGCCTGCACTTCCGGTCTGCCCACCGTATGTTCTTCATTCCATTTCCTGGCCTGAATATAGATCCGGTCAAATCCAAGCTTGTCCTCCATAATGATCCCGTCAATGCCTTCATCATTCGACTGTTTTGTAGTCCTTGCAGCATTTTCGAAAGTTCCATAACCCATTTTGGACATGAGGTCCAGCACCATTTGTTCAAATGCCTGCGGGGACAGCTTCATAACTTCATTCAGAAGTTCATCCTGCAGACCTCTGTTAATTTTCTTAAAGGCATCCTCAAAAATATCATCCGGTGTCTCCTCATTTTCTTCTGTACTTTTCCTCTGGCGGTTAATAAATACGGTCTGTCTTCCGCTCGGAAGCAGTTCAGCCAGTTCTTCTTCTGTCAGGCCAAACTGTTGGCTTACATATACTTTCAGTTCCTTTAACTTATGCTCTTTTCCATCTCCCAGATATTCCAGAAACGGTTTATGCATCTCAAAGTATTTTGGCAACGGCATCCTGCTCCTCCTCTCTCATCTGTCCGGTTTTTTATAGGCAGCCATAAAGGCAACCCTCTTAACTGCTCCCTCATCTCTGATAAACATATGATATAACAGGCCCGTATAAATGTCACGGAATAAAAATGCTCTCACGCCAAAAGCCGCTTCTTACGAATCACGGTCCGAAAGAAGCGGCTTTATGCAGTACGCAAAACGAATCTTTTCATTTTGCATGGATGATTTGAAAACTATACACGGTTATAATTGATCAGGCAGCCTTTCAATATGATCTCCCGCTCGTCAGCGGTCATCTCGCCCAGCTTCAGCGTAAATTCTTTCAGCCCGTCCTTTACTGCAAAAGCTTTCACCTCGGATGCGCCTGCTTTTACTGCCTCTGTAATATCCGGAATGAACAGAAAATCTCCATTGGCAAACGGAAGTTCCCCTTCATCGATCAGAAACGGCAGCATGCCCCAGTTGATCAGATTGGAGCGGTAACGCTTGGTTGCATACCCGTTTGCAATATTTGCCCATCCGCCTAATACCTTCTGGCAGGATGCCGCCTGTTCACGGGCAGAGCCGTCTCCCGGCTTCACTGCAAAGATGGTGCTTCCGATCCCCACATTTGTCCTGTCCACATCCGGATAAAGCGTATGTATGGCTTCAAATACCGGTTTCAGCTCCGGAACCGCCTCTGCCGGACAGCTTCCGGCTTCCACTGCCTTCTGCGCCGCCTGGATGGCCTTTGCCTTTCCTACGTACTCCGGATCCTTTCTGGACAGCGTAAACTCTGCCAGACCCAGCGGATTGGAGCGGTAAGACGAAGTCTCACCGGACGGGATCAGCTCATCGGTCGTCGTCACCGGATCATGGATCTCAGATACCACCTTCAGTATCAGATACTGCGGAAGCGCGCTCATCGCCGGCCAGTCCTTGATGTTTGGCCCAAAATGAATCTCCACATCCGGATCTGCCACGCCCCTGCTGTCAAAAACGCGGTTTTCATAAATCTGTCTGTCAAAGACATATTTCGGATTCCGGTATTCTGTATCCATCTCCGTCGCCGCCGTCAGATAACCCTTGTTTGCCGCCGTTGCCGCAATGGAACGGGCATCCATCAGCGCCACCGACGCAATCTGTCCGTTCTGCAGTTTGGAGCCCTCCCGGTTCGGGAAATTTCGCGTGGAATGGCGGATGCTGAAGCCGTTATTGGACGGCGTATCTCCTGCGCCAAAGCACGGACCGCAGAAGGCAGTCTTCAGGACAGCCCCCGTCTGCATCAGCATGGCTGCAGAGCCATTTTTCACCAGCTCCATATAGACCGGCATGGACGCCGGATAGACACTCAGCGTAAATTCATCCGAGCCAATGCTTTTTCCGTTCAGGATATCAGCCGCTGCGCAGATATTTTCAAATCCGCCGCCTGCACATCCTGCAATAATTCCCTGGTCCACATAAAGCTTTCCGTCCCGCACCTTGTTCCGAAGGGAGAACTCTGTCCTATCTCCAAGGCTGACCTTGGCACGCGCCTCGCAGTCCGCCAGAATATCATCCAGATTTGCATTCAGTTCTTCAATCGTATATGCATTGCTTGGATGGAACGGCATGGCGATCATCGGACGGATCTTTCCAAGGTCCACCACGATCATGCCGTCATAATATGCCGTACTGCCCGGATTCAGTTCCCGATAATCCTCACTTCTTCCGTGAATCTCATAGAACTCCCGGATCGTCTCATCCGTTCTCCAGATCGAGGACAGGCAGGTCGTCTCCGTCGTCATGACATCAATGCCGATCCGGAAATCCGCGCTCAGATTCGCCACGCCGTCTCCAATAAACTCCATGACCTTATTGTTCACATAACCGCAGTCAAATACTGCCTTTATGATCGCCAGCGCCACGTCCTGAGGACCCACGCCCTGAACCGGCTCTCCGGTCAGATATACGCCGACCACGCCCGGCATGGGAATATCATAGGTCTGATTCAGAAGCTGTTTCACCAGCTCCGGTCCGCCCTCTCCCATGGCCATGGTTCCAAGCGCTCCGTATCTGGTATGGCTGTCCGAACCAAGAATCATCCTTCCGCCGGCCGCAAGCATCTCCCTTGCATACTGATGGATCACGGCCTGATGCGGCGGCACATAGACTCCGCCGTATTTCTTCGCACAGGTCAGACCGAACATATGATCGTCCTCATTGATGGTACCGCCCACGGCACACAGGCTGTTATGACAGTTCGTCAGCACATACGGCATGGGAAATTTCGTCAGTCCTGACGCTCTCGCCGTCTGTATAATTCCTACAAATGTAATATCATGGGAAGTCAGCCTGTCAAACCGGATCTGGAGTTTCTCCATATTGCCGGACGTATTATGATCCTTCAGGATCCCGTAGGCGATCGTCTGCTTCTTCGCCTCTTCCTTCGAAGGAACCTGCGCCATCTTTCCTGCAAGAACCGCGGACACCTCCGCCGTATCCGGCACGATCTCTGTCCCCTTCAGGACATAGGCGCCGCCATTATATAACTTAACCATAGACACCTCCAAAATATCAGGCACTGCATTGCGAACGCGGTGCCCCTTTTCTAATTGTATACGATTATACAATCTCGCCGCCTGTTTTTCAATCATTTTTCCGAACTTTTGAAGAAATATATGATATTCGTTCTGAAAGCGATACCCTGGCTACCCGGCCTGATACTTCGGAAAACTCACCGTTACCTTAAACAGGTCCCCATCCAGATAGATCGTAAATGTTCCCTTCTGCAGCTGTGTCAGGTCCTTCGCTATGGACAGTCCAAGCCCGCTTCCTTCCGTGGTACGGGACTCGTCCCCTCTTGTGAAACGTTCCGTGAGTTCCTCCGCTGTGATGTTCAGCGGCTGCTCGGAGATATTTTTCATTGAAAGCACCGCCCGTTCCCCCTCTTCTGCCAGATCCAGATACACCCGCGTGTACGGCATGGCATACTTTTCCACATTCCGGTACAGATTTTCGATCACTCTCCACAGCCGTCTGCCGTCTGCCTCCACATACAGGGGATCATATGGATAATCTGCAATCAGCTTCAGTCCTCTTGCATCAAAACGCTCCTCAAACTCGCCGCTGGTCTGCATCAGAAGTTCCTTCAGATCGATCTTCTGCATATCCAGCGTCACATTTCCGGAGCTGGCCCGGGATGCCTCCACCAGATCTTCCGTCAGCTGCTTCAGCCGCTGGGATTTCTGATCCAGCACCTGCAGATATTCCTGTGCCTTCGGGCTGTCGATCCGCTCCCTTTTCATCAGATCCACATAGTTGATGATGGAAGTCAGCGGTGTCTTCAGATCATGGGATACATTGGTGATCAGTGCCGCCTTCATGCGCTCGCTCTTCATCTGTTCCTGAAGGGCATTTCTAAGACCGTCCCCCAGATTGTTGACTGCTTCCGCCATCTGCCGGTTGCCCGGAAACAGCCCCTCTGCCGCTACGGGCGCCGTCTGCTCTCCTTTTGCCAGACGCCGGACTCCATCCAGCAGCTTCTGGCGCTGCACGCCTTCCCAGGCCAGCAGAGACAAAACAGCCAGCTTCCAGATCACCAGAGACAGAGAAGCAACAGCGCCTTTTCCCAGAAGTTTCCATAAGAATACCTGCAGCAGCTCATAGCCGCCAAAAAGAATGCACACGCGGACCACCATACCCGCATGAGACAGGATCTGGGACAAAAACCCGCTTATGTATCCTGCCAGCTTCCAGAGCAGCCAGCTCCCGGTGGCAAGCAGAAGGAGCGCGCTGACTGCCATTCCTGCTATTCCCCGCGCTGCCAGAGCACTGGCATCTTCATAAGCCTGTTCCCCCAGCGCAAAAGCATCCGTTACCGGAAATGCCGTATCAATCCCCACATACATCTGATATTCCCCGGACAGATGGACATTTTGTTCCGTCAAAAGCGCATGTGTGTTATAGAGATAATACTCTCCGATGTTTTTCTGCACCACGCCGTCAGAACGGCTGTCAAAAGAATAACAGCTTCCCATACGGTAAAAGAAGTTTTCCAGTTCTTCCTGACTCAGGTCCTCCTTCTGAAGTGCGGGCACATTGGTGTACAGGTTTCCGTTTCCAAGATCCCGGAGTGCATAACGCACATTCACTGCCTCACAGGACCAGCTCTTTTTCATCTGCTCATACTCTGCCACATCTTTTCGGACTGCATCCATTGCATCCGATATCTGGTTGACTACGGTATTGTAATCTTCCTCACATTTGTTGACATATTCCTGAATGCTTCCGTAAAAAAGCGGCCTGTATGGTTCTGAAAGCACCCCCTCCCGGACCTTCGCCCCCTTCAGACTCCACTGATACAGATCCCCCAGGCGATAGCAGATCCCCTCTTCCTTCTGCTCCTCCGGTATCAGATCATAGACGGTCCGGTTCTCCAGATAGTCCCGGATACGCAGAATCCTGTCCGGGTTATATTCTCCGTTCTGCTCCAGCCTGCTGCTCAGCGCCGCCGCAGACACGGCGTCAAAGACCGCCTCTGCCGCCTGCTGCCCATACTCGGACGTCTCTGTCCAGGAGCGCCCCCGCAGGATATCCCCCCAGACTCTGAGGCTGTATCCGCTTTGTCCCATCCTCAGAATACCGGCTGTCAGAACTGCAGCAGCTGCCAGATTCAGAAGAACCACCAGTACCAGAATCGCTGTTTTGTACCTGTCCCTTTTCATATAACCTCCTGCCTCTCGATCTTATACCCCACTCCCCATACCACCTTCAGATATCTGGGGTCTTTTGGATTGATCTCAATTTTCTCCCGGATGTGGCGGATATGCACTGCCACGGTATTGTCCCCGCTGATCGCTTCTTCCTTCCAGATGCGTTCATAGATCTGGGAGATGGAAAATACCCTGCCCGGATTCTGAACCAGCAGCAGGAGAATCCGGTATTCGATGGGCGTCAGCTTTACCGGCTCTCCGTCCACTGTCACCTCCTTTCGCTCATCATCCACGCACAGGCCCCCGATATGAAATATGGTCGGTTTTGTCTCCATAAGGGCGCCAAGCCGGGTATAACGCCGGAGCAGGGAACGCACCCTCGCCGTCAATTCCAGCGGGTTGAAAGGCTTCGTGATATAATCGTCCGCGCCGATGTTCAGCCCCAGGATCTTATCCACATCCTCCGACTTTGCCGAAAGAAATATAATCGGTACACTGTTGTCCTCCCGGATCTTCATCGTCGCCCGGATCCCGTCCAGCCGCGGCATCATGATGTCCAGAAGAAGCAGATGCACCTCGTATTTATTCAGCATCTCAATTGCCTCTTGGCCGTCATAGGCCTTCAGTACGGTATACCCCTCCTGACTCAGATAAATTTCGATCGCATCCACAATCGCATGGTCATCGTCACACACCAGTATATTCATGTTCATTTTCTCCT
>ERZ778516.388-NODE-388-length-37023-cov-7.331963_pt1 | contig 37023 bp, 39 predicted proteins | sample MGYA00510342_ERZ778516 | MGnify/ENA primary metagenome ERZ778516 (study PRJEB29527, sample SAMN07138961) | mouse gut metagenome | material: feces | host: mouse | place: China:Nanjing | collected 2016-01-25 ...
AGAGGTCGGAAAACGAAAGTAGGAAGAAAACTTTCGTTTTCCTCCTACTCGATTCTTTATTCACTTATGCACCGGCTTGCTCTATAGAGGTGACAGGCCGGAATGGCTTCCAGAATGCAGGTGCCCCGTCTTGAAAAAAGTTTACCACAAACCGCATCGCTCTCAACTCAATGTGGTCTGGACATAAAAAAAGGCCGGCCAACTTATGGGCCTGCCTGCGATATATGATGTTTTAGGAATGTATGGTCGAGATGACGTGACTCGAACACGCGACCCCTACGTCCCGAACGTAGTGCGCTACCAACTGCGCTACATCTCGATTTCTTGATTCTTTCCGGTGAATGCTGTGTCAGCCATCACCTTTCATCGGTCATTACCATGAGGTAACTCCCTCCTCAATTCTTGTCTTCCTTGCCTTCCCTCGCAAATAATCTGCGAAATATCAGAGGATTCTTTCCGGTGAATGCTGTGTCAGCCATCACCTTTCGTCGGTCATTACCGTGAGGTAACTCCCTTGTGACGATTTTTTGGGAAAGAAAAAGAAGCAGTCATTGTTGGACTGCTTCCTTCCAGCTATAAGAAAACCTCTAAAGGTCAGCTTTCTTTATGAAAGTTTATTGATGTAAACTGCAATACCGCTCTTAAGGTTAGCAGCTTTGTTCTTGTGGATGACACCGATCTTGGCGAGCTTGTCGATCATTGCGTAAACCTTAGGGGCGTTTGCCTCTGCCGCTGCCTTGTCGGTCGTATTTCTCAACGCACGGATTGCGTTCCTTGTCGTCTTTGCATAATACTTATTATGCAATCTGCGCCTCTCGCTCTGGCGATAGCGCTTGTCTGCTGAAGCGTGGTTTGCCATTGTTCTTATTTTTATATTTTTTCGTAGTGGGTAGGGGAATCGAACCCCTATTGCAAGAATGAAAATCTTGAGTACTAGCCGTTATACGAACCCACCAAACATCCCGTTTTTATCAATTGGGAGTGCAAAGGTAATAAAAGTTTTTTTACCGACAAAATATTTCTTAATCTTTCTTGTCTGTTTCTTTTGCTTCCTTGCCGCTGTCAGCCCATTCGAACGAATAGATTATCGACTCAACCTGCCTCAGATAGTGCCTCTTGTCATATTTCGGAGCATATACGAATGCCTCGAGACCTATCATGTACTTCCCGTCAGGGCTGTAGAACACATGCGTTACGAACGGGCCTCCCATATAGTCATTGTGCACTTCCCAAAGTCCGCGCATCTCTGCAAATTCACGTCCTTTATAGCGTATGTACTTTACAGAAGGCTTCGCAAACGAACTGATGGTCATGAATGTATTTTCAAACATTCCCGGAACATTGTCCTTGAGCACTTGCTCATTTACTTTTATTATGTTCTCTCTTGCCATCATGTCGGCTCCCTTCGTCACAGGATACTTGTATATGAGGATGCTCTGGGTCGTGAACTCCGTGTCATAAGTAATCCATATGAAGTCGTCCGTCTTTTTCTTGAGCTTGTAGCCTGACGGGAAGTGAGGCGAGCCGCCTATCATTTGCGTCACAACTGGAGCAAGTGATTGTTCCTCATACCTTTTGGCATTAGTTATGACGCGGTCTCTCTCAGCTTCCTCCAGTACGCCGGCAATCTTTGGGCTGTTATCCTTGATAAGCTTTACAGCTGTCTCGCTGTCGGCGGCATTGATGCGTATGACGCACTGCGGGGCTGCCCACACATTATTGCGGAACACGACTCCGGACTCTGTCACATCTTTGCTTATGTTGACGATTATGATGTTCCTGTGAATTTGGAATATGTTTGAAAAGCCTCCCGGGGCAACTTCCACAAGGGTATAAAGCGGTTCTTTCTGCGGCAGGAAAGGACAATCGCAGGCGAGGGTGTCGCGGAGTACTGCGCCAACAGCGCCTTCCCAGTCTCCTTTGTTTATCACTACAATGACTTCCCCCGCTTTGCCGCTGATGTTGGGCAGGAGGGCCTTTTTTCTTTTTTCTTCACTGCAGGAGCAGATGCTGATGGCTGTAGCTGCGGCCAGGGCCATATAAATGAGAAAACGCTTCATATCTTTTTGTTTTGGTTTATCTGAACAGTCTTGCTATGTCATTCCCGAAAGCCAGGAACATGAGGCCGAATATGAGTATCATGCCTATCATCTGCGTGGCATATACGAATTTGTCGCTCGGCTTCTTGCCGCTTATCATTTCATACAGGATGAGAATCAGATGTCCTCCGTCAAGGGCAGGAATCGGCAGGAGATTCATCACTCCGAGCATTACAGACAGCAGGGCAAGCAGGTTAAGGAATACGTACCAGTTCCAGCTGGAAGGGAATATCTGGCCCATCGCTATGAAACTTCCCACCGACTTGTATGCCTCTGTACTTGGAGTGAATACGAGCTTCAGGTCTTTCACGTATCCACCTATTGTGGCGAACGTCTTGGTGAATCCGGCAGGAACGGCAGAGATGAATGAATACTCCTTGGTCTTGATGTCAGGTGCCTGGAGCATTACCCCGAGTGCTCCGGTGGTGTCAACCCGGACATTCATTTCCAGGGTGTCTTTCCCGCGCAGGATTATGGCACTGACGGTTTCCCCTTTGTGCGAGATGAGAACAGGCCTTGCGTCCTGGACGAACTCGGATGAGACTCCCGCTATGGAAATTATCCTGTCGCCTCCCATAAGGCCGCTTCCGGCATTTGGTGAAGTTCCGATGACTTCGCTTACGATAAACGGCCTTGCAAGGTCAAACATTCCCGGAGTGTTCAGGACTTTCCCGAGCATGCTATGGTCGATATATATGTCAAGAGTGTCATTGCCGCGCAGAACCGTGGCTTTTCTTGCAGTCCGTCTGGCAAGGTCGGCCTGGAGCATGCCGAAATCTTCCGGCACATAGTCATCGAAACGGAGAATCATGTCGCCGTTGCGGAATCCCATCTCGTGCGACAGTTCATTTACATAAATGCTGTTGCCTTCATTGCTCAAATAGCTCTCGCCCCAATTGGCAAGCATGCCTGAATAAATGCAAATCGCAAAAATGAAATTGAACAGCACGCCCCCGCCGATTACAAGAAAACGCTGCCATGCAGGCTTGGACCTGAATTCCCATGGCTGTGGCTCTTTTTTTATGAAATCAGTGTCAAGTGATTCGTCCACCATCCCGGAGATTTTGCAATATCCGCCGAGAGGCAGCCAGCCTATTCCATATTCCGTATCGGAATTCTTGGGTTTCCATTTGAGCAGGCTGAATCCTCCTGCATCGAAAAACAGATAGAATTTATCTACGCGTATCCCGAAAATCTTTGCAAAAAAGAAATGTCCAAGCTCGTGTATGAGCACGAGCACAGAAAGAGCCAGTATGACTTGCAGAGCCTTTATTAGAATAATCATTCCGAAATCAATTGTTTTTGTTGAACGTTCTTGAGGCCGCCTTTTTGCGTGCCAGCTCGGCCGCCTTTGCGAATGTCCTCTTGTCCGTGGAGAAAATAGTTTCCAAATCAGGTTCCTCTACAAAATCCGCACCGGACATGCACTCCTGCACAATATCCGTGATGTCATAAAATCCTATGCTGTCCTTCAGAAACGCAGCTACGGCCGCTTCATTGGCGGCATTCATGATGCATGGCATGTTGCCTCCCTTCTCAAGAGCCTCATATGCGATTCCGATTGCGGGGAACAGCTCCCTGTCCGGCTCAAAGAAACTAAGGCTGCCGAGCTGGGCGAAATCCAGCTTGCGGTTGTCGAGAGGCAGTCTGAAAGGGTAGCTGAATGCGAACTGTATGGCCTCCCTCATGTCCGGGTGGCCCATCTGTGCTATGACCGCCCCGTCAGCATACTCCACCATTGAATGTATTATGGATTCCGGGTGCACTACTACCTTGATTTTGTCCCCGGGTGTGCCGAAGAGCCATCTTGCCTCTATTATCTCGAGCCCTTTGTTCATCATCGTCGCCGAGTCAACTGTGATTTTGCTGCCCATGCTCCATTTCGGATGCTTGAGTGCCTGTGCGCAGGTGGCTGAAGCTATCCTGTCCTTGTCCCATGTCCTGAAAGGCCCTCCTGAAGCGGTAAGGTGAATCCTGCTTATGTCTGCTCCCGCCGACCCCATAAGGCACTGGAAAATGGCGGAATGCTCGGAATCTACCGGCAAGATGCGCGCATTGTTCCTGGCCGCGAGGTCCATGACGATTTTACCGGCCGCCACGAGTGTCTCCTTGTTTGCAAGGGCAATTGTCTTGCCTGCCTTTATTGCGGCGACTGTGGATGAAAGCCCGCTGAATCCTACCATCGAGGTCAGGACTATGTCTATGTTGTCGCCTCCGGCAAGGTCGCATACGGACTGCATCCCGGCGAATACCTTTATATAATGGGGGCGGAGCGCATCCTCCACTTCCCTGTATTTTTCTTCATTGCATATGACCACGGAGTTGGCGTCAAACTCTATGGCCTGGCTTATCAGAAGGTCTGAACTGTTGTTTGCCGTAAGCAGTTCAACTTCAAAAAGGTCCCTGTGCTGGCGTATGACGTCAAGTGCCTGCCTGCCTATTGAACCGGTGGACCCCAGTATCGCAATGCGTCTTTTTTCCATCTTGTCTGTCAGAAATTTATGTATTTGGTCGGATCAACCGACTCTCCCTTGTGCCATAGCTCGAAATGCAGGTGGTCTCCGGTCGTGAGCTTCCCCGTGTTTCCCACCAGGGCTATAGGAGAGCCTGCCGTCACCTTGTCGCCTGTCTTCTTCAGGAGCTTCTGATTGTGCTTGTATATCGAAACTATGTCGGAGCCGTGCTGGACCTGTATGGTATAGCCTGTTTCCTCGCTCCATCCGTCGTAAATAACCGTACCGTCGGCAATGGCCTTTATCACAGAGCCGGCAGGGGCTGTGACGTCGATGAACGGGTGGATTACAGGGTCATATCCCTGGGACACTACCCCTTTGAGCGGTGTGAAGAAAATCATTCCCTCGATGGGCAGCTCCCGCTGCTTCTTGCCTGAGATGTCGAACATTTCTTCTTTTTTGACAGTCTCCCTCATTATTGAGTCGCGGCTTTTTAGATAACCGGCGTCGGCCGCATCTCGGCCTTCGTTCTGCCTCTGCATGACAAGCTCGTCTATCCTTACCGCTTCCTGCCCGTCCACTATCCTGCGCAGGTTTTCCGCATAAAGTTCCCACCGGTATATTACGGTCTCGAGAGAGTCCATCCTGATGGCATTCTGGATGGCTGCACGCTTTGTCCGCGCGTCCGGATACCCGGGTATGAAGGTCCTTATTGGAGTGAATGCTATGATGGAGAATACGATGGCGGACAGCATCACTATGAAGCTGACCATTGCCACGAAGAACTCCGTCTTGGTGAATATTACCGAGAGAAGATGCCTGTCCCTGGTGTCTTCCGTCAGTCTGAGCCTGAAAATTCCCTTGTTTTTCCGTTTGTTCATGTCGTCTTTGTGAAGTCCCGTTATTTGCGAAACTTGAATTATGTAGTAACTTTGCAACCGTATGGACAGAATAATAGGCATAGATTACGGACGGAAACGGGTCGGCGTCGCGGTGAGCGATCCGCTCGGAATCTTTGCGTCTGCATTGGATACGGTCCAGTCTGCAAAGATAATGGATTATCTGAAAAAATATGCCGAAAACGAGAATGTGATACGTTTTGTTGTCGGTTATCCGGTCAATATGGACGGTGCGCCATCCGAGGCCGCCAAGGATGTAGATGTTTTCCTTAAGCAGCTCTCCAAGGCCTTTCCGGATGTGCCTGTCACGCTTGAGGATGAACGCTTTACGTCGGTTCTTGCCCACAGGGCGATGATTGACGGGGGCATGAAGGCCAAGGACCGGATGAACAAGGAGTCGGTCGATAAGATAAGCGCCGCGATTATCCTCCAAAGCTATATGGACCGTATGGCGGGACATGATCCGGCTCCGGCAGCTGAGCGTACTTTCATCCCTCAGACCCTGTCTTCGAAAGTAAGCAAGAAAAGGAGAAAACGATAATGATATTACCTATTTATTTATATGGTTCCGATGTTCTCAGGAAAGAGAATGCGGATGCTGACATCACAGACAGGGAGACTGTCGGAAAACTTGTGGACGACATGTGGGAGACTCTTAAGGCTGCCGACGGTTGCGGACTTGCGGCGCCTCAGGTAGGGGTGAGCCTGCGTGTTGTCATAGTTGACGGAACAGACCTGGCTGACACATATCCAGATCTGAAAGACTTCAGGCGCACGATGATAAATCCGTCCGTCCTGGAGGAGAGCGCTGAGACATGCGAATTTTCGGAAGGCTGCCTGAGCGTGCCAGGAATATATGCGGAAGTGCGCCGCCCTTCACGCATGAAAGTAGAATATTATGACGGTGACATGAACAAGGTCACAGAGGTGTTTGACGGGTTCGCATGCAGGATGGTGCAGCATGAACTCGGACATCTGGACGGGGAACTCTTTGTGGACAAGATTTCCCCTATACGGCGCAAGATGATTGCGCGCAAGCTCCAGGGCATATCCAAAGGAGCGGTGTCCACGAGATACAAGACAAAAAAATGACAATTTATGGGAGCATTTCACGCTTATGACATCCGCGGAGTCTACAATGTGGACTTTGACAAGGAGATTGCCTACAAGGTAGGATATTTTCTTCCTGAGCTTCTTTCCGCTGACAAGGTTCTTGTCGGAAGGGACTGCAGGACATCATCGGACGAGATTCACGAATATCTTGTCAAGGGAATAACCGATGCCGGTGCAGATGTCCATGACATAGGGCTCAGCACAACGCCTATGGTCTATTTCGGCACAGCCAGGTATGGATTCGGAGCTTCAGTGCAGATTACTGCATCGCACAATCCGGCCGAATACAACGGCATGAAGGTCTCTCGTGAGAACGCCCTTCCTGTGGGGCTTGACAACGGTCTCGGGCAAATCCAGGAATGGATATTGTCGGGCCGAGCCTGTCCTGTGGCGGAAGTCAGGGGCAAGGTGCATCAGATGGACATAAGGAAGGATTATCTTGATTTCCTTCTCGGATATAAAGGGGACTACAGCGGGCTGAAGATTGCCATGGACCTGTCAAACGGCATGGCTTCCCTGTATGCCCACGATATCTTCGGAGATGTCCCTGCCTATATTTTCGGAGAGCTTGACGGCCGTTTCCCTAACCATGAGCCGAATCCTCTCGTGCAGAAGAATGTCGAGGCCCTCAAGAATCTTGTAAAGGAGACGGGGGCGGATGTCGGAGTAATCTACGACGGTGATGCCGACAGGGCCATGTTCGTGGACGAGAACGGGCGCTTCATATCCCCGGACCTGATGATTGCTGTCCTTGGACATTATTTCCTCGAGGAGAGGGGGGAGAAAGGCATAGTCCTGCAGGATATCAGAAGTTCTAAAGCCGTGGGAGAGTATCTTGCTCCTCTTGGCGGTGAAATGCGCACGTGGAAGGTCGGACGTGCGTTTGCGGCGCACAAGCTGCGTGAACTTGACGGGGTTTATGGAGGAGAACTTGCCGGCCACTATTACTTCCGTGACTTCTTCTATTCCGACAGCGGCCTTCTCGCATCTATTCTGATACTCAACGTAATAGCAGGAATGAAGGCTAAGGGCATAAGCCTGAGCCAGCTGATAGCCGGAATTGAGAAATACCGCAATTCAGGTGAAATCAATTTCCGTCTGGAGGACAAGAAAGGGGCAATGGACGCAGTGCGTGACCATTTCATGCAGACGGAGCAGGCGACTGCATATATGGATTTTGACGGATACCGCGTGGAGTTTCCGCAGTGGTGGTTCAATATACGTCCTTCAAATACGGAGCCGTACCTCAGGTTCATATGCGAGGCTGTCTCGGATGAGCTTCTTGACGAAAAAGTGGCAACAGTGAGGGATATTCTCACCAAACAGTTCGGGGCCGAATGACGTCAACTGCATACAGAAATGCCGCGGCTTTGTTTATGGCCATTGCCGCGGCTTTGGCCTGCCTTGTCCCGTCGGAGGCCAAAGCCGGTACCCCGGTCCGCATAGATACCATGAAGTGTCATGTTGTGCTTCCAAGGCCGGCTCTTTCTCCGGTACCATCCCTTGTGACCTCGCCGTCTGACCCGATTGATACTCTTGATACTGTGAATGAGCATGTCAAAGTCGTTCTTTACGGGGACAATACATGGCAGTATTACAAGACACCTGAATTTCAGGGCGCAACCGGGGTGTTCGACGAATACTGGAGCGGCTATACGACAAATCCTTACAACGCAGAGCTTTCTTCGCTTCCCGAATCGTGGTCCGTATGGCTCGTGGACAGTCTCGGACAGTACCATTGTCCATATATGGGAAACATCCATTACAGGGGCAAGTTCGGGATACGCCGCGGAAGACGTCATCAGGGAGTCGATATTCCGTTGAGGACCGGAGACCCTGTGTATGCGGCTTTCACGGGCAAGGTGAGGATTTCCAAGCCGTGGGGCGCATATGGAAATCTTGTGGTTATAAGGCATGAGAACGGTCTTGAGACTTTCTACGGACATCTTTCCCAGCGCCTTGTCGAGGCTGGTGACTGGGTGAATGCAGGTGAGGTTATAGGCTTGGGCGGCTCAACAGGACGCTCGACAGGCCCGCATCTTCATTTTGAGACCAGATACAACGGATTCGCTTTCGACCCGCAGTGGCTCATAGATTTTCAGAAAGGCGAGCTCAGGCACAGGCTGTTTGTGTTGAAAAAGAAATATTTCAGTCCGTACAGCAGCTGGGAGCAGGATTTCGAGGATGAGCTGCGCAATGAGGAGGATGACAAGAAGGAGGATGCAGAGAAAGCAGCAATGAAATTTCATGTCATCCGTTCCGGTGACACTCTGAGCAAGATTGCACGTAATAACGGGACTACCGTAAGCGCGCTCTGCCGCTTGAACGGAATAAGCCAGAATACAACTCTGAAGATTGGCCGCAGGATAAGGGTCAGGTAAATAAATAACAGGAAAAATTCGTTAAAACCGGATTATTGTATAATTTTGCAGTCCTTTTCCGCAAAGCGTCCTATGCAAGGAAGCAGCAAATGGCGGGAAAGAGGTAAAATCTCAGATTATGCAGGATATCAGAAACATTGCGATCATCGCGCACGTTGACCACGGCAAGACTACGCTGGTTGACAGGATGATCTACCAGGCGCGTCAGGCACGCGAGCAGGAGAAGCTGGGAGAGCTGATCCTTGACAATAACGATCTTGAAAGGGAGAGGGGAATCACTATTCTTGCAAAGAACGTATCAGTTACATATAAAGGTGTAAAGATTAATGTTATCGATACCCCGGGCCACAGTGATTTCGGAGGTGAGGTTGAGCGCGTGCTCAATATGGCTGACGGAGTCCTTCTGCTTGTGGACGCTTTCGAGGGATGCATGCCGCAGACACGTTTTGTCCTGCAGAAGGCAATCGAGATGGGCAAGAAGCCTGTTGTCGTGATAAACAAGGTGGACAAGCTCAATTGCCGTCCGGACGAGGTGCAAGAGGAGGTCTTTGACCTGATGTTCTCTCTCGGGGCTACAGAGGACCAGCTTGATTTCCGCACTGTATATGGAAGCGCGAAGCAGGGATGGATGTCGCTTGACTGGAAACAGCCTTCGTCAGACATAACTGCGCTCCTGGATACCATACTTGAAGTCATTCCGGCTCCTGTCATTAATGAAGGAACACCGCAGATGCTCATTTCTTCTCTGGAATACTCGCCTTATGTCGGCCGTATTGCCGTAGGAAGAGTGACCCGCGGTTCTCTCAAGGCAGGCATGAATATCACGCTCTGCAAGAGGTACGACATGATGCAGAAGCAGAAGATAAAGGAACTTATGGTCTTTGACGGTCTGGGCAAGGCCAAGGTTGAGGAGGTACAGTGCGGTGACATCTGTGCCGTTGTGGGACTGGAAGGATTTGAAATCGGTGATACTGTCGCTGATTTCGAGAACCCGGAGGCTCTTCCGCCGATTTCTGTCGATGAGCCTACCATGAGCATGCTTTTCTGCATCAACAATTCGCCGTTCTTCGGACGTGAAGGCAAATTCGTCACATCAAGGCATCTTAAGGAGCGTCTTGAGAAAGAGCTTGAGAAAAACCTTGCTCTCAGGGTCAAGCCGGGTCCTAATGCCGACTCGTTCATCGTATATGGGCGCGGAGTGCTTCATTTGTCTGTGCTTGTTGAGACCATGCGCCGTGAGGGCTTCGAATTGCAGGTCGGACAGCCGAAGGTGCTTGACAAGACCATAAACGGAGAGCGCTGCGAGCCTATAGAGAATCTTACCATCGAGGTGCCTGAAGAGTTTGTCGGAAAGGCTATCGAAATTTCGACCCGCAGGAAGGCGGCGCTGATACATATGGAGAACAGGGGCGAGAGGACGCACCTTGACTTTGACATACCTGCACGCGGATTGATGGGACTCCGAAGCAATCTTCTCACCGCTACGCAGGGAGAGGCCGTCGTAGCACACAGGTTCAAAGGATATGAGCCGTACAAGGGCGACATCGAGAGACGTACCAACGGTTCTCTGGTGTCTCTTGAGACTGGTGTTTCTGTGGCCTACTCAATGGACAAGCTTCAGGACAGGGGGCGTTTCTTCATAGAGCCTGGAGTGGATATCTATGAGGGACAGGTTGTCGGTGAACATACGAGGGAGCGTGACCTTAACATCAACATATGCAAGACCAAGAAACTTACGAACATGCGTGCTTCGGGAAGTGACGATAAAGTGATGCTTCCGCCGCCGATTGTGTTCTCTTTGGAGGAGGCTCTTGAATATATACAGGAGGATGAGCTTGTTGAGGTGACTCCTAAATCTATGAGAATCAGAAAGATAATTCTTTCTGAGGTAGAAAGGAAAAGAAAAAGTTCCGCTTTGGATTGCTAATAAGAAAAATTTTATTTACCTTTGCAGGCTCAAATCTGTTTTTAGGTTGATATGGGAGAAAATTTTATAATACCTTTAAATGGATTGGCTGCCGGAGAGACCGTCTTTTCGTGGCATGCCGATAAGGAGTTCTTCGAAAGCTTTGACAATTCCGAGATTCTTCAGGCGCAGTTTGACGCGCGCGCCTCTGTCGAGAAATCAGGACAGTACATCGGTGTCGATTGCAATGTGCAGGGGCAGGTGACTGTCGAGTGCGACAGATGTCTCGGGGAGCTGGTGCTTCCTGTGGATGTGAAGATAATGCTCAGCGTGAAGTACGGTGAGAATGAAGTCTCGGATGACCTTTCGGAAGGGGAAAGGGAAGTTGTGGCCGTTTCCGCTGACAGTGCGGAACTTGACATGGCGCAGATAATATATGACTATGTCTGCCTGTCGCTGCCGATGCAGCGGGTACACGCTCCGGGCGAATGTGACCCGGCTGCTATGAAATACCTTGAGGGCGGTGACGCTCAGGATGGCGAGGCTGCTGACAGCCCTTTCGGAATGCTTAAGGATCTCCTTGGATAAAAATGATTAAATAAATTAAAAATATAGAACAATGGCACATCCAAAACACAAGGTCTCCAAACAGAGACGTGACAAGAGAAGGACACATGACGTGGCTGTAGTTCCTACACTCGCAACATGTTCAAACTGCGGTGCAACAATAATGTATCACAGAGTTTGCCCAGAGTGCGGCTATTACAGAGGTCGTCAGATCATTGAAAAGAAAGCCGAGTAATTCACAGGCTTCTTTAATGGCCCTGTAGTTCAACGGATAGAATGGAAGTTTCCTAAACTTTAGATAGCAGTTCGATTCTGCTCGGGGCTACAAAGGCGGTTGACAAGAAATGTCAGCCGCCTTTTTGGTTCGTCTATGCGTGCGGCCTGCCTTGGAATATCATGGCGGAATGTAGTGGACGCCAATGTTTTGCAAATTTTGCAAAAATTGTTAATTTTGCACGATTATGCTTATAAAATTTTGATGTCATGAAAAAAGTTATTGCCACTCCTGATGCACCGAAGGCGGTGGGCCCATATTCACAGGCCATTGAAGTGAACGGAACTCTCTATGTTTCCGGACAGATTCCGGTGAATCCTGCTGACGGCTCTGTTCCTGAGGACATTGTGGAGCAGGCTCATCAGTCACTCAAGAATATCGGTGCGATTCTCAAGGAAGCAGGTATGACATATTCGAACGTTGTCAAGACTACTGTGCTTCTTGACGATATCGCCAATTTCAAGGCTGTAAACGAGGTGTATGCCGAGTACTTTACTGAGGACAAGCCTGCAAGGGCATGTTATCAGGTTGCAGCCCTTCCGCTTGGTGTAAAGCTTGAGATTGAGGCTATTGCCGTAAGGTAATGAGCAGAAAGTCAATCATACTCTGCCTTGCCGCCCTTGCCGTACTGACTTTTGGCATTGGGGCTGCTGTGGCAGTCCTTTATTCCGGGGCCGGGACTGCGGAGGACATGCCGGACGAATCCAGGTATATGTTGCTTCCGGCTGTTCCGGCTGATGCGGTGGCTGTCTGTTGCCTTTCACGTGCTGACAGGCTTTCGTCTGCTGCCTTTTCCGGTTTTGCCATGCCTGCCGCACTTTCTGCCGAGTTTGGGAACGGTGGACTGAAGAAATTTTCCGGTGCTCCGGTTGTGCTTTCGCTGCACTATTCAGGTAAGTTGATGCCGCTGTATGTGTTTGACGCCGGCAGCGCTCAGCCTGAACCTTCTGAGGATGCCGTGGCACTTATGGAGTTCTGCAATGCCAACGGATTCCATACCAGATACATGGATTGTTCTTCAGTCTCTTCAGAGAATAGGATTTCGGAACGTTCAATTGTGCTCGCTGCTGAGACAGAGACACTTGTAAAGGCTGCCGGAAGGCATCTCGAGCAGTCTCTTTCCGTGACGGAGGCCGCCGGTTTTGCGGAAGCTGCCGCCAATGCGGAAGGGGATGATGTCATTTTCCTCTCAAATGCCCGTGTGAAGCCGGTATTCTCATCAATGTTCTCCCGCGCATATTTCAAGGATGTTTTCGGCTCGAAGGCCAATGAGGCGTATTCCGAGTATGCCGGATTCCTCGGTACTGTGGCGGACTGGACCGTTCTGTCGCTAAAGGGACGTACGGGAGAGTCGCTGCATCTGCACGGCACGCCGTTGTATGCCCGTGACGCTTCCGCCTTCATGTCTGTCATAGAGAAATCAGCAGGAGGTGTTTCAACTGTCTCGTCTATGCTCCCGTCATATGCTTTTTGTGCTTTTTCACTTCCGGTGAGCGATGTGATGCCATATATCGGGGCCTATGAGGAGTATCTTGACTCAAGACAGGCCCTGCAGGCTTTCCGTTGGGAGCAGTCCGCACTGAGCAAGAGGGACACGATTTCACCTGTTGACCTTGTGTCAAGGCTCGGAATCAAGGAAGTAGCTTCCGCTTCATTTGTGGCAGGAAAAGGCATGATGAAAGTAAATCTGGCCAAGGTGTCAAAGGAGGACATTCTGATGTTCCGTGGGACAGGCGTGACATCTTTCAAGGGATATGTGCCGGCTGTCCATAAATATGCTTTTGCATCACATCTTGCTGCTGTGTTCGGGAAGGAGTTCCGCCTCAAGGACGAGTCTTGCTTTACCTACATGAACGGATGGATTGTGAGCGGAAGCCGCGAGGCCGTGGTGGAGTATGTCAGCGGAAGGGCGCTTGAGTATAGTCTCAAGGAATATTTCGCAGATGCAGGAAAGGATGACCTGCTTGGAGGAAAATCATCTTCTCTTGTGGGATATCTTAATCTTACCGGCGACAGGGATGTGCTTGGGAGGTTGTTCACCAAAGAGTTTTATGGGCCGTTGTCTTCGGTCTGCTCTGCTTCGGAGTATTGCCCGGCCGTACTACGTATATCCAAGGGCAAAAAAGGTGTCGTGTCGGAACTGGAATTGCTGAACCTGTCTTTCGAGAAGGTGAAGGCTCCTGAATTTGAACGTGATACCATAGTTGTTGTGCCTTCCGGACCTTTCAAGGTGAAAAATTCCGGTACGGGGCGCACGAATATCTTTTATCAGAATGCCCATAAGGCCCTTTGCCTCCAGGAAGAGGACGGCAAGGGAATCTGGGGGGTACCTTTCGGCCATGACATATGCGGAACCGTACATACGGTTGATTTCTATGCCAACGGAAAACTGCAGTTCCTTTTCGGCTCCGGTAGCCGCATATATCTGATTGACAGACTTGGACGCTTTGTGTCTGGATTCCCTGTTGATCTTGGAAAAGAAATACTCATCGGTCCTGATGCATATGATTTCAGCGGGGCAAGGAAATACAACATAATGGTGCTCCATAAGGACAATAGCGTTGAAATGTATAACCTTAAGGGCCAGAAGCCTGCCTCATGGAAAGGAATCACATGCGCGGAGAGAATCAAGGCGCTTCCGGAAAGGCTTGATGTCGGGGGACGTACATACTGGATTGTACGCACGTCCATACAGACGCTGATATATCCGTTCTACGGTGGCGAGCCTGTCACGTCATTCAAGGGAGACCAGATGATTCTTCCAAATGGCACCGTGACTGTCCGCGACGAGTCTTCAGTGGAGGCGGAGTGCTATGACGGAAAGGTCAGGACAGTGAAACTCAAATAAAATTGTACTTTAACTTAGATTCAAAATGAATTTCAAATCAGTAAACAAAATTTATCAGGAGGCTTTCAAGAAGAACTGGGACCGTCCTGCCATCTCCAATTATCAGGGAGTGACCCTGCACTACAGGGATGTTGCGGAAAGAATAGAGAAGATGCACATCATGTTCAGCGAGTGCGGGCTGCAGAAAGGTGACAAGGTAGCCATTTGCTCAAGGAACCAGGCCAACTGGGCTGTTTCCTTTTTCTCTGCGATGACTTACGGGGCAGTTCCTGTGCCTCTTCTCCATGAGTTCAAGTCAAGCAACATACATCATCTTGTCAATCATTCCGAGGCGAAGATTCTCTTTGTAGATGATGTGATTTGGGAAGGGTTGACTGAATCGGAAATGCCGGGGCTCCATGCCATCATCCAGGTGAACAACTTCAGGCTTCTATATGCAAGCGACAACAGGATTGTGGAGGCGCGCGAACATCTCAATGAACTTTTCGGAAAGAAATATCCCGAGGCTTTCATGCCTGAGAACCTTGACTATTATGAGGACTCGGCCGACGAGCTTGCCGTGATTAATTACACTTCCGGAACGTCAGGATTCTCGAAAGGCGTCATGATTCCTTACAGGGCCATATTCTCTAACCTGCAGTTTGCACAGGAAGTAATACCTGGATTGGACAATACCAAGAGCGTGGTGTCGATGCTTCCTTCCGCGCACATGTACGGTTTGATGTTCGAGGTAATGTATGAGCTGAGCGCCGGTGCGCATGTGCATTTCCTTTCAAGGGTGCCGAGCCCGAAGATAATAATGCAGGCTTTGGCTGAGGTCAAGCCTTACATTATCATTGCAGTTCCTCTGGTTATCGAGAAGATTTACAAGAGCAAGGTGAAACCGGTCCTCGAAAAGTCCGGCATCAAGTTCATGATGAAGCTTCCGGGCCTTGACCAGGTAGTGATGAACAAGATACGCGCGGAGCTTGTGAATGCATTCGGAGGAGAGTTCTACGAGGTCATAATCGGAGGTGCGGCTTTCAACAAGGAAGTCGAGGCTTTCTTCAAGAAGATGGGATTCCCGTTCACCGTGGGATACGGCATGACAGAGTGTGCGCCAATCATCACTTATGATGACTGGCAGAAGTCGAAGCTGTATTCATGCGGAAAGGCAGCTCCTAATATGGAAATAAAAATAGATTCTTCAGACCCTGAGAATGTTCCGGGCGAGGTGCTGGTGAAAGGCGCCAATGTCTTCCTCGGCTATTATAAGAATGATGAGGCTACCTCAGCTGTTCTCGGTGGTGACGGATGGTTCCGTACAGGCGACATGGGAGTCATTGACAGTGATGGCGCGCTATTCCTTAAGGGACGCTCAAAGTGCATGATTCTCGGACCGAGCGGACAGAACATTTATCCGGAGGAAATCGAGACTGTGATAAATACGCGCCCGTATGTGATTGATTCTCTTGTGATTGAGGATGACGGCGGGCTCACTGCCCTGATTTATCCTGATTTTCCTCAGGGCGAGGCAGACGGAATGCCGCAGGAAGTCTTCAGCAAATTCATGACGGATTCTCTTCCGGAGCTAAACAAGGAGCTTCCGAACTATGCGAGAATCAAGAAGATTGAAATCATGCCGGAAGATTTTGAGAGGACTCCGAAGAAGAGCATAAAAAGATACCTCTACCAGAGGTAACTGATACAGAATTGAATATGAACAAATTTGACCAAAGCTACATAGAGATGGCTGCAGTATGGGCGAGGAACTCATATTGCAAAAGGCGTCAGGTAGGGGCGCTGCTCGTGAAAGACAGGATGATAATATCGGACGGATACAACGGCACGCCCGCCGGTTTCGAGAACAATTGCGAAGACGCTGACGGCGTGACCCGTCCTTATGTCCTGCATGCTGAGGCAAATGCTATAACTAAGGTAGCCAAATCGGGCAACAGCAGCAGCGGTGCAACGTTGTATGTGACCGCTGCTCCTTGCCTTGAATGTGCGAAGCTCATCATCCAGGCAGGCGTGCGGAGGGTGGTCTATCGGGACGAATACCGTCTTACGGATGGAATCGACCTGCTGCGTACTGCAGGAGTCGAAGTTGAACAGGTGGACTGACAGGCTGGAGGGGATGGTTGATATGAAGAATTTTTATGCCGGTGCGGCAAAAATGCTCCTTGGCTTTGTGATAGGAGTGCTGATTGTCTTTGTCGTAAAGAATTTCCGTCCAGCGAAGAGGTTTGACGGGGATTATGAGAGATGGCGCAAGCTTAATCTGATTCTTGAGCAGGTCGAGAAGAATTATGTGGACACGATTGACAAGGCCGGAATGACGGATGCTGCCGTGGTGGCCGCACTTGCAAAGCTTGACCCGCACTCTGTATATCTTCCCCCTGTCAAGCTCACGGAGTCGGAGACTGCGCTTGCCGGCAATTTTGAGGGAATAGGAATCCAGTTCAATGTGCCTAATGACACTGCCGTCGTGTTGAGCGTCATCCCGGGGGGACCGTCCGAGAAGGCTGGCCTTAGCCAGGGTGACCGTATCATAAAGGTAGGAGACAAGATAATTGCCGGAACAAGGACGCCGCAGGACAGCATGGTGCGTATGATGAAGGGGCCTTCCGGCTCAAAGGTCAAGATAACCGTAAGCCGGAGCGGTACTTTGATTCCTTTCGACATCACCAGGGCCAAGATTCCTGTACATTGTGTGGATGCGGCTTTCATGGCCGATGATTCTACTGGCTATATAAAGCTTTCAAAGTTCACGAGAACAACATATAAAGAGTTCTGCGACGCCAAGGACAAGCTTCTTGCAGACGGTATGACACGTCTTGTATTTGACTTGAGGAACAATACAGGAGGGTACCTCGACCAGGCCCTGCTGCTTACCAATGAGTTTCTCGGCAAGGATGACCGTATAGTGTATATGGAAGGCTTGAACAGGCCGCGCCAGAATTTTGATGCGGACGGGAATGGTACAATGAAAGATATAGCCTTGGCCGTACTGATTGATGAGGGAACGGCCTCTTCGAGCGAGATTTTTTCCGGTGCAATCCAGGACAATGACAGGGGAGTGATAGTGGGACGCCGCTCTTATGGAAAGGGACTGGTGCAGGAGCCTGTGAATTTTACAGACGGTTCAGGAATACGCCTGACTGTAGCCCGTTTCTATACTCCGTCCGGCAGGTGCATCCAGAAGCCGTATGGAAAGAACTATGAGTACGATATCTATGAGAGGTATGCCCATGGTGAGATGGTGTCTGCAGACAGCATGAAAGTGGATACTACGGTGGTTTATCATACTGTCAAGGGACGTCCCGTATATGGCGGTGGAGGAATCGTGCCTGATGTATTCGTGCCGATGGACACGACAAAGGCCACGGGATTCTATATCAATTGCAACAGGAAGGCCACGGCCATGCGCTTTGCCTCTTCAATGTTCGACAAGTACAGGAAATCCCTGTCCGTGATTGATGATTTCGCAGAGCTTGAACAGTATCTCGACGATATTGGACTTGAGGACCGTTTCTTGGATTATGCCTCGCGCGTGGATGGGATAAGGCCGTCCAAAAGCGAATGGGAAGAGACGCGCAGCTATATGATGCCGCAGCTAAAAGCGCTCGTCGGACGTTATTCAAAACTGGATGATGAGGCATTCTACCGTTTCTATATGCCTATTGATGACACGATAGAGGCAGCCATGGAAAGTTTAGGGCAAGTCCGTCCGGGGAAGTAGCTTAAAGAAGCGGAGCGAACAGCCTTACTACAGACTGTATCAGCTTCTGATGCCAAGGGCGGATGTTCCATTGCCCGATTGTTATTTCCTTGCATTGTGCAAGATCCCTGAGAAAAATCGCCTTGTTCTCCTTGGCGATTTCTTCGTTGTATATGTAGGAGTTTATCTCATAGTTCAGTTCAAGGCTGCGGTAGTCCATGTTTGCCGAGCCTATCACCGAGAGATAGTCGTCACAGACAAGTGTCTTTGCATGTATGAAGTTTCCTCCTTTCTCGAATATGCGTATTCCGGATTCAAGGCACTCTTTGTAATACGACTTGTTGGCAGGGCCCATGAAGCACAGGTCGGCCTTTGCCGGAAGCATAAGCTTCACATCGCAACCCTTTATTGCGGCGGCTGATTTGAGTGCCTGCATAAGAGGCTCCGGCGGCACGAAATATGGCGTCTGGATATAAAGGTAGTCCGCGGCGTGATGGGCTGTCCACACTACGCCCATGTGCAGGATAGGGAACTGTCTGTCCGGTTCGTCTGGGATAATCTGCACGAGCTTGCGGTCGTGGGTCACTCTGTCCTGAGGGAAAAAAACGTCAAAATCGCCGTCTATGGTACCTCCTGATGTTATCCATGAGTTCAGGAAGCAATATTGGAGCGCAGCAACCGCATTCCCGGTAAAGCGCGTGTGGGTGTCCCGCCAGCGGAAAAAATAATCGTCGCCTATGTTCATGCCTCCGGTATAGCCGATTTTTCCGTCAATTACGACGATCTTGCGGTGATCCCTGTAATTGAACTTTGACAGGATGAAGCTGTTGGGGTTCGTGAATTTGACGATTTCCACTCCGGCCTCTTTCATCTCATTGTAATAGCTGGGCCAAATCGTTATGTTGGCGATGTTCTCGTGTATGAATCTGACTTTGACTCCTTCTCTTGCCTTCTGCATGAGAAGTTTCTTTATCTTTTTGCTGCCGTCGTCCTTCAGGAAATAAAAGTATTCGAAATGGATGTGGTGTTTGGCATTGAGAAGGTCGTTTACCAGGGCTTCAAGCTTCCTGCCTCCTGACGTTATGATTTCTATTTCGTTATTGTCACATACCGTGAGGCCGCTGTCCTTTTTCAGCAGGCGGCTAAGGTTGCGGTATTCCGGCCTGATATCCTGTTCCTGTGAATCTCCGAACAGCAGTTCTTTTGTGCTGCTGCCAGTCCGGCTATCAAAGGTTTCGAGAAATCTCCTGTTGCGCTTCTGGAAATTGAGCCCGAAGACTATGTAAAGCAGCAGGCCCACTACCGGCAGTATGCCGATAGTCAGAATCCAGGCTATCTTTCTGCCTGAATCCTGATTGTCGTTAAGAATCACCAGTATGGCTCCTATTATAAGGAAGCCGCTGATTACCGATATGGCTATGGATAGGAAACCGCTCATCTGTGGAAATTTTCAGTATGCCAAAATAACGGAAAGGCTGCAAAAAGCCAGCCAAGCTTAGCTCCCGTTGCCGGCCATGACATATGTCGAGGCCGGTTTGGCACAGTCCGCAGCCATCCCTCGTGTCAGTCTATGCGCTTGCAGATCAGCGTGGCGGAAGTCACTGACACCACTTCCACTTCGCAGTAGTCTCCGGCCTTTTCACCGCGTGACGGGAACACGCACATCTTGTTGCTGCTTGCCCGGCCGCATAGTTCCTCCGCATTTTTCTTTGACGCGCCTTCAACGAGCACTTTCAGACGTCTTCCGATTTCTTTCTCGTTGCTCTTGAGGCTCATGCGTCCCTGAAGCGCGATAATCTCATTGAGCCTTTCTGTCTTGACCTCATAAGGGATGTCATCAGGATATTTTCTGGATGCAAGTGTTCCTGGACGTTCCGAGTATGCGAACATGAAAGCCGAGTCGAAGACCACTTCCTCCATAAGTGACAGTGTGTCGGCATGGTCCTGGGCTGTCTCTCCGCAGAATCCGGCTATCACGTCCGTCGTTATGCCGCAGTCCGGGATCACGCTCCTTATCTTCCTGACGCGCTCCAGATACCATTCCCGGTCATACTTGCGTCTCATCTTCTCAAGCATGGCGCTGCTTCCTGACTGGACCGGAAGATGTATGTGCCTGCAGATGTTGCCGTACATCGCCATGGTATATATGACTTCATCGCTGATGTCCTTCGGATGTGAAGTGGAGAAGCGGACACGGAGCTCGGGGCTTATCTTTGCCACCATCTCGAGCAGTTGGGCGAAATTCACGTCCTTGTCCGCTGCTCCCGAGGCGTCTTTCCAGTAATATGAGTCAACATTCTGGCCGAGGAGAGTCACTTCCTTGTATCCGCAGTCAAAGAGCTGCCGGGCTTCCCTGACGATGGTCTGCGGGTCGCGGCTCCTCTCTGCCCCCCTGGTATATGGCACAACGCAGTATGAGCATACGTTGTTGCAGCCGCGCATAATGGAAATGAAGGCGGAAACGCCGTTCCTGTCCATCCTGACCGGAGAGATGTCTGCATAGGTCTCCTCATGCGAGAGCAGCACGTTTATCTGAGGATTGTCCGGAGTGACAGCCCTCAGCAGGGCCGGAAGGCTTCTGTATGAGTCCGGCCCTGCCACAATGTCAACCTCATGCCCCTCAAGCAGCTTGTCCTTAAGCCTTTCCGCCATGCAGCCCACTATGCCTATGACAACTCCCTGGCGTTTTCTTTTCTGCAGGCGGAACTGGTCAATCCTGCCCCATATCCTCTGCTCGGCATTGTCCCTTATCGAGCAGGTATTGGCAAGTATGACATTTGCCTCATCAATGTTCTCAGTAAGGGCATACCCCTCATCCTGAAGGATGGACAATATGACCTCACTGTCATTGACATTCATCTGGCATCCGTATGTCTCTATATAAATCTTTGGCCTTTTCTCGTCTATTATTGGCCTGATGTCCGTTCTGTGCATATCATCTGTTTTAAAAATACAAAGATAAATTTTATCGCACATTAATACAATTGCCGGATGAAGTTTTGTGCCCTTGCTGAAACACTCAGAATGAGCTTGCGTGAGCTTCAGATACGGATGAGGCTACTATTATTGCACTATGACTTCGTCTCTTCTGCGATTATCCTCAGGAACGGAGCGTCTGTTTCGGGAAAATGGAGAGTATAGTCGGCTATGTCCTCTGGAACATCTTCTTCCGCTTCAGGGATGTCAACGGAAACAGATTCCGTATAGATTAAGTTGTCATTTGATGTCATGACCTTCAGTCCGGCGGGACCGATTTATGGCAGGCAGATAGCTGGGCATATACACGGAAAGAATCTTGACTTTTTGTGGATTCCGTATTTCAATGCATATAACTGGTCGCAATGGGCTGAGTACGGATTTGATAAGGCTTGGCTGCAGCCGAACTGGCTTTTCAATGACAGATGGCAGGACAGGTCGCACCTGTATGACGCCTGTTCCATGGCTGCCTGAGCCTCAATGGGTGTGGAAGTTGAGTGGGACAGTACAAAGGATTGGCAGCGTCATGTTGATTACTGGGATGTTTATGAGGAACTTGGCATATTGGACAGCCAAACTCTTGCGTATTATGACAGCGGTTCCGTGATTGCATGCCTTGATAATCTTTCTGCAGGAAAATGGCGGACTTTTTATGAACGCGTCGCCAGTGATATTGCGCGCCGGCATAAGCGCTTCTATGGATATGCGAATCCGGAATGAAATGCATACATTTGTATGCCGTACCTTTAAAAGTATATGAATTTTATTAATGATATGGATGCTATGAAAAGAATTTTTATTTGTCTGATGGCTGTGGCAGCCGTTTTCACATCTTCTGCACGTAATCGCGGAACTGCCATTGTGGCCCACAGGGGCTATTGGAACTGTGAGGAGGGAGGGTTCTCACATAACTCTCTTGCCGCTTTCAAGGCCGCATTCAACCATGGGTTCTGGGGAGCCGAGTTTGATGTCAACATGACTTCCGACGGAGAGCTCCTTGTATATCATGACAGTGCTATAAATGGGAAGCATATTTGCATGAATCCTAAATCAACTTTTGATGATGTGAGGCTGCCGAACGGTGAGTGCATCCCGACTGTGGATGATTTTCTGGAGTATGCCTCGGACCGGAAAGGGACAGTGCTTGTCTATGAACTGAAATGCCATGACACCCCTGAATTGGAAGACCGTGCAGTTGCGCTTACAGTCGATAAATTGAAAAAATATGGGCTGTATGATTCTGAAAGGGTCATTTTCATCTCATTCAGCATAAGCCAGTGCCGCAAACTTGCTGAGGCGGCTCCGGGGTTTACCGTGCAGTACTTGTGGCATGACCTTGACTTCAGTACTCTTGCCGCAAATGGAGTGAACGGCATTGATATGGATTGGAGGACTCTGATTGACGGAACCGGATGGATAAAGGGGGCAAGAGAGAACGGCTTCAGCATAAATGCCTGGACTGTGAATGCTGAGAATGACATCAGAGAGGTACTTGGTGCTGGAGTTGACCAGATTACCACAGATGAACCGCTCAGAACGCGGCGACTGATGAAAAGTATGAAGATAAAGGAAGTAAAGAGATGAAAGCCGGGTTGTTTCGCGCGGCTGTTCTCATGCTCCTGGCTTGTGTGTGCGGCAGTTGTGCGGATGTTGTGGATGAAACGGAAATCATGGCATCCGATATGGTACTCATATATTCCGGAGGGGTAAAATGCTCCGTATGAGACAAAGAGCACTTTAGCGACTATGTGAGCTATACCGACATGTCGGGCAAAAGCCATTGGCTTTTTGACGGCTTCCTGTTCCTGTGCTTGTGGGATGCCGGAGCTGAAGGTGCACCGGATGTGGCATTCTGCCGGAATTATGACAGGCCTTGTGCATCAAGGAGGCATTGGGAATGCCTGCTTTCATATTATTTCCGTGAAGATCATGGCATAGGGGCACTTGAGTGTGCCGTCAGCGATGTCATAATCCCGTGCCAGTCTGTTTTTGATGTCCGGATTGCCGCGCGTCTCGGCTTTAAGGTAATCGAGGCCAATGTGCACGAAGCAGCCACTCCCGGAAAATATATCGTGATGCATGGTGTCAGAGGCCGGCTCGGAGACCAGGTTACGCGTCTGGACGGCAGTTCTGCCACTGATGTTGTGATTCGCGAGACCCCGTTTGATGAGCTGATGACTCAGTTCGTATATCGCTCGAAATACGCAAAGTATCGTACCCGCATAACTTCTCTTGAAGAATTTCTTGTAGAATCCCGCCCAGTCAGAGAAACTGCTTGGACTCGGCTTCGATTTCTCTGCTTCCGGCTGGGACATAAACGAGATAGGGAGCGGCAACCTTTGCAACCTTACCGCTGACCTTGTATTCGATGACTTCAAGACAAACGGAAAAGTTGAGGATTGTGTGCTGATTCTGGAACCCGGGCAGACATAACCCCAAAGGTAAGGCTCAATTCTGAGTTTCTTTCATGAGGAAGCTTGCACATACACTTTAAAGGACGTATTCATGTGAAGATGGGGGACTATATAGACCATGACTACGAGTCTGACGGAAGCCGTTCCACATGGATAAGCACATATTTCATGGAGCAGGCCCCTGTCTTTGAAATCACTGCGGCAGGGCATGCCGAGGTAATGAGCATGACATATAAGGCCTCCAAAATGTAAGCTCATCAATTCCGTCCGATGAGGCATTCGTCGGAGAAACTGTAGTAGCTGCCGCCGGAGATAATCACATGGTCAATCAGCCTTATGTCGCATGTGTCGAGGGCTCGGTGCAGGTCTCTGGTCTGGCGAATGTCCTCGGTGCTCGGGAGGGCGCTTCCTGAGGGATGGTTGTGCACAAGTATCACTGCTGCGGATTTTTTCTCTAATGCCCTTCTGACGATGGCTTTCTTGTCAATCACTGTGGAGTCCTGGCCTCCGCTGCTCATCTTCTCCTTTGAAATGAGCCTGTTGGACCTGCTGAGAAACAGTATCCAGCACTCCTCGTGGTCGAGATTCTTCATGTGCGGCAGCATAGTCCTGAAGACTTTCTCCGGTGTGTCCATCCTGGATGCGCTCTCCATGCCGGCTTCTTCCGCGACTCTTCTGCCAAGTTCGAAGGCGGCAGCAAGGGTTACGGCTTTTCCGGGGCCTACTCCGCTGACTTTGCACAGGCTCTCCGGGGGAAGCGCAGTCAGTTCTCCGAGCTTGTTCCCGGCCAGCATAAGGGTTTCCCTTGCTATGTCGATCACATTCTTTCCTCCGGTTCCTGTCCGCAGCAGTATGGCGATAAGCTCGGCATTGCTCAGACAGTATGCCCCTTTGGCGAGCAGTTTTTCCCTCGGCCTCTCATCGGCGCACAAATCCTTCATTTTCATACCTTCTCACTTTTTGAAACAAAAGACGCGGGCACGGACACATAAGGTTCCTGATGCCCACGTCCTGACTTCCGGCAAAAATACGGCTGATGTCATGAGTGCCGTAATTTTTGTGGTGAAAAAGGCGTGATAATTTCTTTTTCTTTATTTTATTTCTTTTTTTTACAATTCTTTGCGTAATCTTGCCTTCGGAATCCCGAGCTGGTCACGATACTTGGCTATGGTTCTTCTGGCAACCTTGTAGCCTTTGCCCGTCATCCTGTCAACAAGCTCATCATCAGTAAGAGGCTTGCGCTTGTCTTCGGTCTCCACGCATTCAAGCAGGGCTTTCTTCAGCTCTCTTGTGGAAACTTCCTCTCCGTCCTGATTCTCAAGACCTTCCGAGAAGAAATACTTGAGGGAGTAAATGCCGAAATGAGTCTCGATGTATTTGCTGTTGACCACTCTTGATATTGTGGAGATGTCAAAGCCTGTCTTTTCCGCGATGTCCTTGAGAACCATCGGCTTCAGGTGGGTCTCGTCACCGTCTATGAAATAGTCGTGCTGATAATCCACAATAGCCTGCATTGTGTTGGAAAGGGTATTGTGGCGCTGCTTCACAGCCTCAACGAACCATTTTGCTGAATCAAGCTTCTTTTTCACGAAAGCTGCCGCTTCTTTCTTCTCCCTTTCGGAAGAGTTGGCAGCCTCGAGCAGTATGTCTGCGTATTTCCTGTTCACCCTCAGCTCGGGAATGGAGAAGCGCGGCATCGAAAGCTTCAGCTCGCCCTCTTTATACTCAAGCAGGAAGTCTGGGACAATCTGCTGTGCCTGATCCGTATATGAGTCGTCAATCTGTCCTCCCGGGGCCGGGTTCAGCTTGAGAATCTTTGCCATTGCCGCCTTAAGTTCCTCCTCACTCAGCCCCATGCGGGTCATTATCTTATGGAAATGCTTGTTGGTGAACTCGTTGAAATAGTTGGTCAGAATCCTTACGGCGTTGTCCACCTCAGGTGTCCTTTTGCAGTGCTTGATTTGGAGGAGGAGGCATTCGCGCAGGTCTCTCGCACCTACTCCTGCCGGCTCGAAATCCTGGATTATCTTAAGCATGTCAAGCACTTCCTGCTCGTCAGTCTCGACATTTGCCCTAAATGAAAGGTCATCAACGATTCCGTCAATGCTCCTGCGAAGGTAGCCGTCATCATCAAGGCTTCCGATGAGGAATGATGCCACAGTGAACTGGCGCTCACTCAGATTGCGGTAGCCGAGCTGCTCCTGCAAACTTTGGGTAAAGCTTTCCTTTACAGAGAAAGTGTTGTACTGAGGCCTCTCGTCCTTTGAATAATTGTCAGACCTGAGCCTGTAGCTCGGTATTGCGTCATCTTCCTTATATTCAGATAAAGAGACTTCTCTTGGAGCCTCGTCTTCCTCCTTCTCTTTGGGCTGGTCCTCATCCAGTACAGGGTTTTCCTCCATTTCCTTGCGTATCCTCTGTTCAAGCTCCTGTATCGGGAGCTCTATCAGCTTGATTGTCTGAATCTGCAGCGGGGAAAGTTTCTGGGTCTGCTTGAGTTCTAATCCTTGCTTCAACATAATGTTAATACTGTATTTATTATACTGGCAATTAATTTGATTTCGGTATAAGAATCCTTACCGTGTCCGTCACGAATGCATTGTTCTTGTCTACGGCCGGATAGCATATCGGTTCCTTGACCACGAATGCCCCGGGGAAGGATGGCTTTATCCTGGCAAGCAGGGCCATCGCCTCGGACTTTGTGCGGCAGTCTCCGACCGTTACCTTGAAATATGGATTTGAATATGTCCTGTAGGCCGCTATGTCATTGAACATGCTGCGGAAATTCCTAAGTGTCTGCTCTGACTCGGCCCGCGCGGTCTGCCTGTTGTCAAAGAATATCCTCACACGGTATCCGTTTATGCTTCTTGAAGAGTTGGACGCTATATGCGCCCTCATTGAGGCTGTGATTGCCGGTGACTGGCTGATCCCCACTCCGGCCTTGTCTCCTGCGGCGCGTGATGGCATTGCGTCGAATACATCAATGCCGACAAGAGTGGAGTCCACTGCGCAGGCAGGGCGGAATATAACAGAGTCAGCATACTCGTAGCCGACAGTCTCGCCGATTTCCTGGGCATACAAAGAAGAAGCCGCCGAAAAGGCGGACAGGACAGCGGCGAGCGCGTATAAAGAAAAGGTTTTTCTCATTTTCATATGTTCTATAAAAGTTCCCTCACAGGTATGTCTTTGAATCTTAGTGTTTTGGATACTCCGCCCTTGAGCGTTGCCCTGACAGAGATGTCAACCGTGCATTCGAGCATGGTCTCCTTGTCCATGAGCGCTGTCAGTTCCCTGATTCCGGCATCTTTTTCTATGCTTATCGCGGCTTTGAGATGGTAAATCTCAGCCGATTTCGAGACCAGGGTGAACGGATCCATGGCGAGCCTACCAAGAACCTTGCCAGAATATTTCAGAGAGCCGTTTATTTCCGAAAGTCCTATCTGCATCGCAGGGTTGTCAATCCCAACTGCAAGGAACACGTCGATTCCCCTGAATCCTCTCATGCTTACGGATTCAATGTCAACTGAAGTCACATTTATCTGTCTGACCTTGTTGCATCCGGAAAGACAGAGTGCAAGTGCTGCAAGGATTACGGCAGCATATTTTCTGATTATATTGTTCACGGTGTCAGTATTTACATCTTCGCAAAGGTATGAATATTCGTTTAAAAATCCTATCAGGGAAATTGCGCGAGGACTTCGGCGCTCCGTCCTGTCTGCCTGTTCCGTTCCTGTGTAGCCGGACGGACAACTTCGGTGATTTGATGATATCGGTTTCGTTTCTTTGTTGTATCTTTGCACTTCGGTAACAAACAGATCATCCAATGAAAGTCATCAACCTCGGAGAGAAAAATTCAATTCTCAACAAATTCGTCGCGCAGATGCGTGACAGGGAAATCCAGAAGGACAGCATGCGTTTCAGAAGAAACCTGGAAAGGCTCGGCGAAATATTCGCCTATGAGATAAGCATGACGCTGGAGCATTCTGAAAAGTCGTTTGTCACTCCTTTGGGAATAGCGAACATCCCCACCTACGATGACAATATCGTGGTAGCCACCATCCTGCGTGCCGGACTTCCGTTGCACCGCGGCATACTCAATTATTTCGATGATGCCCAGAACGCCTTTGTGGCGGCTTACCGCAAATACGACAAGGGAGAGGATTTTCATATCAATATAGAATATGCGAGCACTCCTGACCTTGGCGGAAAGACCCTTATCCTTGCCGACACAATGCTTGCTACCGGTGCTTCTCTTGAGATTGCCTACAAGAAACTGTGTGAGGAAGGGGAGCCGCGCCATACGCATCTGGTCTGCCCGATTTCAAGCGCGTATGCTGTTGAATATCTCCAGAAGAACCTTCCCGGTGACAAGGTGACGCTTTGGGTGGCTGCAATTGATGAAGAACTCACAAGCCATTCCTATATTGTACCGGGGCTCGGTGATGCCGGCGACCTCGCATACGGAGAAAAGAAATAATGAAAAAATCCCCGGAAGTTTCAAGATTGCTTCCGGGGATTCTTGTATAGTGTCACAGGCACTCAGTCCTGTCTTGCCGCAATATAGTCTTCGTAGTCTGCCATTGACCGCAATATCACATCCTTGGCGACATCCACATTGTAGATGCTGATGAACTGCATCCTGCTCGTGTGCTCTCCCGGGATGTCCTTATAGGTGCTGAAATAATGTATCAGACGCCTTACTATGTCGGCAGGAACCTGCTCGATGTCAGTCATTGCCCCATATACCGCATCATTCTGCAGCACGGCGATAATCTTGTCGTCTGCCTGATTGTGGTCAAGAAGCCTCAGACCTCCTATCGGGCGTGCCTTCACAATGACATCTCCGTGAGTGACGTCCTTTTCCGTAAGTACGCAGATGTCCAGCGGGTCCCCGTCACCGGCCACATCGAACCGGACGAGCGCCTTGTTGGTCAGCTCTGCCATCTTCGGACCGCAATAGGTTTTGGGGATGAATCCGTAAAGCGACGGTACTATATTGGAGAATTTCTGCGGACGGTCAAGGGACAGGTATCCTGATTCCTTGTCCACCTCATATTTCACGGTATCTGTCGGAACAATCTCTATGAAGGCCCTGACTTCTTCGGGCACGCTGTCTCCAGGGCTTATTCCGTGCCATGGATGGGCTTTATGGGCTTTAGTATAATCCATTTCTTCAAATTTGCCCGCAAAATTAATCTTTCTTTTTCATTTCAGCGAGTTTTTCACCCACTATTCTCGCGGAAATTCCCACAAGTTCCTCGCACGGACGCTTTTTATAGTATTCTGCGGTCCTGTCTGACGGCTCGGGTGATTCCTTGCATGCCTGGGCGCCGCTTCCCATGGGTACAAGACCCAGCAGTTCGCGGCATACGATTGACCCGTTCATTTCCCTGAACTTTCCGGCCATTTCTTGCACAAGGGCGTAGTTTGCGGTACGTGCCGCTTTTATTGACGGGTCGTCTGCTGGTGACATCATGCCTGCAAGCATCGTCATCCCGCTCACCGTGCCGCATACTTCCCTCATCCTGCCCATGCCGCCCCCGAAGCCTGACGAAATGACTGCAGCGACATGATCATCGACTTCTAAAATGTCGTTATAAGCCAGTACAACTGACTGGCAGCAGTTGTAGCCGCCTTCCTTGAAAAGCCTTCTGGCCTTTGCCACTCTTTCCTCTATGTCAAAATCCTTGAGCATCATATAGTGTCTTTGAATTACATCCTGCTTATTTTGAGCACATTCCTCAGGTTGCGTATCTGTGAGATTACCTTGTCAAGCTCCAGATTGCTCGGAACGGCTATTTTCATGGTTATGTCATATGTCCCGTTCCGCTGGTTTTCAGTTACATTGAACATCCTTATCGATGCGCGGAACGAGTTTACTATGTCCATTATCTCATTTATCACGGAAGGCTCCTGTGCGGCCGTAACCCTCAGGCCCGTCTGGAAGTTTCCGGTTCCCGGATTGTCGCTCCATTTTACCTTCTGTATCCTGTACGGGTACATTTCCATCAGCCTTGCCGCATTCGGGCATGACATCCTGTGTATCTTCACACCCTCCTTTATAGTCACGAACCCGAAAACATCATCCCCGAAAACAGGGTTGCAGCATTTTGCCATGCGGTAGTCCAGCCCGCGGACGTTCTTCGCGTCAATGACCAGTATGTCATCATTCCCTTTATGTTCGCGGATTCCTCCCTGGCTTTTCTTTTCCGGAATTTCAGCCTGGGGCGTCTCGTGGCTTCTTGTCTCCGTTATGAGCGACTTGACATCCGACACGTCAACCTCTCCCTTGCCGACTGCTGCATAGAATGCATTTATCGTCTTCAGCTGCAGCTTCTTAAGTATGGCCGCAAGAGTCTCGTCATCCAGTTCCATCTTCCAGTTCTTCAGACGTCTCTCAAGCAGCTCCTTGCCGTCAGCCGCATGCTGGAACTCCACCTCGCTCAGCTTTTGCTTTATCTTTGTGCGGGCCTTTCCGGTCACGACAAAATTGAGCCAGTCTGCCGACGGTTTCTGGTTCTTTCCGGACATGATTTCCACCACGTCTCCCGTGCTGAGCTTCTCGTTGATTCTCACGGCCTTGCCGTTTATCTTTCCTCCGGTGCACCTTGTGCCGAGTCCGGAATGTATGTCGAACGCAAAGTCCAGCACTGATGCACCTGCGGGCAGCTTGCGGAGCTCTCCGGAAGGGGTGAATACAAACACGTCCTTTGCCGGCAGTTCAAGCACATCGTCTTCATAGTATGCCGCCATCGGGTCCGAGTCTGAGCCGAGCGGGCTCTCAAGCGCTTTCCTTACCGCTCCGAGCCATTTGTCCAAGGTCGCCTCATGCCTGATTCCCTTGTATGACCAGTGGGATGCCAGGCCGCTTTCCGCCATGTCATCCATCCTCTTTGTCCTTATCTGTACTTCGAGGAAGCTGCCTTCTTTGTTCTTGACGGTTATGTGCAGCGATTCATATCCGTTCGGCTTGGGGTTGGATATCCAGTCCCGGAGTCTCTTGGTGTCCGATTCGTACTCTTCTGTCACATATGAGAACACTTTCCAGCACAATGCGTGCTCCGTGTCCCTGTCAGCCTCGCAGTCTATGATGAACCGTATCGCGAACACGTCGAAAACCCCTTCGAAAGCAACCTTCTGCTTCTGCATCTTCTTGTAAATGGATAGGGCTGTCTTTGTCCTGATTTTCAGCTTGTAGGATATGCCTTCATCAGAGAGCTTCTGCTTCAGCGGCTCTATGAACTGTGTCATGAGCTTCTGCCTGTCGCGCTCCGTGCTCTTGAGCTTGTTGGTGATGGCGCGGTACTGCTCCGGTTCGGCATGCCTGAAATAGATGTCCTCCATCTCGCTCTTGATGTTGTAAAGCCCGAGCTGGTGCGCAAGCGGGATGTACAGCATCATTGTCTCAAGGATTTTCCTCTCCCTGGAGAGCTTCGGGAACATGTCAAGGCTGCGCATTACCTCAAGACGGTCCGCGATTTTCAGCACCGTGACGCGCGGGTCCTTGGAATATGACACGATGAGCCGCTTGTAGTTCTCCGCTTCCAGACGCGTGTCTTTCGGCTTGATTGTTGAGATTTTGTTGAGCCCGTCAACTATTGTATATACGTCTTTGCCGAACTTTGCGGATGCTATGTCCGTGTCCGGAAAGAATCTTGTGGCTTCATGCAGGAACACTGCCGCAACGCACTCTGCGGAAAGTCCGATTTCGTCGCACGCTATTCTCGCTACGGCGAGAGGGTGTCCTATGAAAGGCTGCCCGTTGCTCCTGGTGTGGTCCTTAAGTGCCTCTTCGGCAATGAGATATGCGGCGCGGACAAGCTCTCTGCCTGCCTGGTCGTATCTGGGGAAAAGTACGTCTATCTGGTCCATGGCTTTATGTCTTAAGGGCTGTTTTGTTCGTTATGAATTATAATTGTCCGGTGTCATGCACCGGGTCCTATGTGTCTTTCCATACCTTGAGGTACTGCTGCAGCGCCCACATCTCGTCGCGGTATTTGGCGGCTGCAAGGAAGTCCAGCTCTGCGGCGGCCTTCTCCATGTTGCGCTTGGCCTGCTCTACCGCCTTTTCGACCTGAGGGCGTTTCATCGCTCTTATAACAGGGTCCTGGAGGACCGCGGCGAGGTCGGCCTGTATGTATCCGTCCTTGTATGCCGAATTGGAGTCGCGCCGCGAGTCGTGTCCGAGACCTACGCTGACGGTGCCTTTCCCGAGGTCGGTAGGATCCGGTATATATGCCGGGTCATCGTATGAATTGGCTGCGCTTACTTTTCCGGAGACGGTTCCTGCGATTCTCGGATTGCGCTTCTTGCCGCCATCCGCTTGTCTTCCGTATGATGACGCTCCATTGCCGTCTGCCGAGGCATCTTCGAGGAGCATGTTTTTCTTGATTGCCACTTGTCTTGGAGTGATTCCATGCAGCTTGTTGTACTCCATCTGCTTTGTGCGCCTGCGGTCTGTCTCATATATGGTCTGCCGCATTGAGTCCGTTATGGTGTCGGCATACATTATCACGAGTCCGTTCACGTTCCTTGCCGCGCGTCCGGCTGTCTGGGTCAGTGCCCTGCCGCTGCGCAGGAAGCCTTCCTTGTCCGCATCCAGTATGGCCACAAGTGATACGGTAGGGATGTCCAGGCCCTCCCTGAGCAGGTTGACTCCGACGAGCACATCGAAGAGTCCGTTCTTGAAGTCCTCTATAATCTGCACCCTTTCCATGGTATCGACGTCCGAGTGTATGTAACGGCACCTGACTCCCATCTTGGTGAAATATTTTTCAAGCTCTTCCGCCATGCGCTTTGTAAGGGTTGTGACAAGTACCCTTTCGTCAAGCTCTGACCTTACCCGTATCTCTTCAAGCAGGTCATCTACCTGGTTCTTTGTCGGCCTCACTTCGATAGGAGGGTCAAGAAGTCCGGTCGGTCTTACTACCTGCTCGACTACAAGTCCTTCAGATTTTTCAAGTTCGTAGTCTGCCGGAGTCGCGCTCACAAAGACCGTCTGCCCTGTAATCGCTTCGAACTCATCGAATTTGAGCGGCCTGTTGTCCGCGGCGGCAGGAAGCCGGAATCCATAGTCCACAAGGACCGTCTTGCGGGAATGGTCTCCTCCGTACATTGCCCTTATCTGCGGCAGTGTCACATGGCTCTCGTCAATGAAGGTGATGAAGTCCTTCGGGAAATAGTCTATAAGGCAGAACGGCCGCATCCCCTCAGTCCTTCCGTCAAAATATCTGGAGTAATTCTCGATTCCGGGGCAATAGCCCATTTCCTTGATGAATTCAAGGTCGTACTCCACCCGCTGCTTGAGCCTCTTGGCCTCGAGGTGCTTGCCTATCGAGTTGAAATATTCGCACTGGGCCATCATGTCGTCCTGAATCTGGCTGATTGCCTTGGTGCTCCGCTCTTTTGTGGTGACGAAATTTCCGGCGGGATAGATGGAAATCTCCCCGATGTTCTCGAGGACGGCTCCGCTGACTGGGTCAATTACTGATATCCTGTCAACCTCGTCCCCGAAAAACTCGATGCGCACCGCGTTGTCGCCATAGCCTATGCAGATGTCAACCGTGTCTCCACGAACGCGGAATGTACCCCGCTTGAAATCGGTCTCCGTGCGTGAATACAGTGCGTCCACGAGCTGGTACAGCAGGCGCGTCATGCTTCTCTGCTCTCCCTGTTTCACCGTCACTGTCTGCGCATGGAAATCTGCTGGGTTGCCTATGCCGTAAAGACATGATACGCTGGATATTACGATGACGTCACGGCGTCCGGACAGCAGTGCCGATGCCGCGCTCAGACGTAGCTTTTCGATTTCGTCGTTGATGCTGAGGTCTTTTTCGATATATGTGTCCGTCACCGGGAGATATGCCTCCGGCTGGTAGTAATCGTAATAGGACACGAAATATTCCACGGCATTCTCCGGAAAGAATGACTTGAACTCTCCGTAAAGCTGTGCCGCAAGGGTCTTGTTGTGGCTGAGTATCAGGGCCGGGCGCTGGAGTTTCTCGATTACATTCGCCATGGTGAAGGTCTTTCCCGAGCCTGTCACTCCAAGGAGCGTCACCGCGTCCACGCCGTCTTTAAGCGCGTTGCAGATGCCCTCGATGGCTGCCGGCTGGTCTCCTGACGGCCTGTATTCTGAATCTATATGGAATTTCATCTTCTTGTCATTTATTGCGTGCCGCTTTGTTTCATTTCCTATCCTCTCCTCTCGTCCGGCGCAGGCGTACATATGCGCAGCACAAATATAATGCTTTTATGTCTCTTTGCCGTCAATGCGTCCTGACTTTTTGAGGCAGGAAAATGCCACGGGAGGTTTTTCGGAAAAAATCTGCATGAATCTTAGGGGGATTATCCGACCGCTTCTGAATTTTTATTATCTTTGCGCCGCTCCGGTGTCTGTACGGCAGCCGCGTGAGGCTGATGTATCGTGCACAGGACCGGCGGATGACGAATTTTATAACTAAATACACGAACGTATGGTTTATTCACACGAAGTGCAGCAGATGTGCTGCGTCAAAAAAGGACCGAATCATGGTCCCGCTCCTATTCCTGAAGAGGGAAAATGGGTGAAATCAAAAGAAATCACTGACATTTCAGGCCTTACTCACGGTATCGGCTGGTGCGCTCCTCAGCAGGGTGCCTGCAAGCTTACCCTTAATGTAAAGGAAGGCGTAATCCAGGAGGCTCTTGTCGAGACAATCGGCTGCTCAGGCATGACCCACTCGGCTGCAATGGCATCTGAGATTCTCCCGGGCAAGACTATCCTCGAGGCTCTCAACACTGACCTCGTGTGTGATGCAATCAATACAGCTATGCGCGAGCTTTTCCTCCAGATTGTCTATGGACGTACACAGTCTGCATTCTCAGAGGGCGGCCTTATGATTGGTGCAGGCCTCGAGGACCTCGGAAAAGGTCTCCGCAGCCAGGTAGGTACACTTTACGGAACCCTTGCAAAAGGACCTCGCTACCTCGAAATGGCAGAAGGATACATCAAGACCCTCGCACTCGACAAGAACGACGAGATTTGCGGATACGAGTTCGTGCATCTCGGCAAATTCATGGACGAGATAAAGAAAGGTACGGACGCAAACGAAGCTCTTAAGAAGGTTACCGGTTCTTACGGACGCTTCACTAAAGAGGCCGGTGCAGTTAAATACATTGACCCACGTCACGAATAACAGGAGGACAAGACTATGATTAGAGAAGTTAAATTCGAGAGCCAGGATCGTCGTATCAAACAGATCCTCGCTGCACTTAACGAGAACGGTATCAAAGATATCGAGGAGGCTAACGCAATCTGCGAGCAGTATGGTCTTGACCCTTACCTCACTTGCGAGGAGACTCAGCCAATATGCTTCGAGAATGCAAAATGGGCTTACGTGGTAGGTTCTGCAATCGCAATCAAGAAAGGCTGCAAGACTGCCGCTGAAGCTGCCGAGGCAATCGGAATCGGTCTTCAGGCATTCTGCATCCCAGGTTCGGTAGCTGACGACCGTAAGGTTGGTCTCGGCCACGGAAACCTCGCTGCAATGCTTCTCCGTGAGGAGACAAAATGCTTCGCTTTCCTTGCAGGTCACGAGTCATTCGCTGCCGCAGAGGGAGCCATCAAGATTGCAGCAAAGGCTGACAAGGTTCGCAAGGAGCCTCTCCGCTGCATCCTCAACGGTCTCGGAAAGGACGCTGCGCAGATTATTTCACGTATCAACGGCTTCACATATGTGCAGACGGAGTTCGACTACTACTCAGGCGAGCTCAAGGTCGTAAGGGAAATCGCTTACAGCGACGGTCCTCGCGCAAAGGTAAAATGCTACGGAGCAGACGATGTACGTGAGGGTGTAGCAATCATGTGGCACGAGGGCGTTGACGTTTCCATCACAGGTAACTCAACCAACCCTACCCGTTTCCAGCACCCTGTAGCAGGTACTTACAAGAAAGAGCGCGTGCTTGCAGGCAAGCCTTATTTCTCAGTAGCCTCAGGCGGCGGTACAGGCCGTACCCTTCACCCGGACAACATGGCAGCAGGTCCTGCTTCATACGGTATGACCGACACAATGGGCCGTATGCACAGCGACGCTCAGTTCGCAGGTTCCTCATCAGTTCCTGCCCACGTTGAGATGATGGGCTTCCTCGGCATCGGCAACAACCCTATGGTAGGTTGTACAGTTGCTTGCGCTGTTGACGTTGCTACTGCGCTTAATAAGTAATCTACATTACTTTAAATATTCAAACTCCTGTAATCTAATCGGTTACGGGAGTTTTTCTTTGTTCGTCCGGCATCTTGAAGATTGCTGAGGTGCAACTGTCTTACAGAAACACAGTTCCGTACGATAAGCGGACAAAAGTGCGTGATGCAAAGGACGCATACAAGGTAATGCTGAAAATCCACGATGATGATACACTTGACTATATAGAGACTTTCAAGGTTCTCTATCTGAATCAGAACAATCACGTTCTTGGTTGCAGAACCATTTCTGAGGGAGGGCTGGCTAGTACCTGTTGCGATGTCCGTACAATCCTGCAAGGTGCATTACTTACAAATGCTGTAGGGATTATCCTTGCGCATAATCACCCAGGCGGAAACGTAACGCCTAGCCTTTAAGACATCAAGACTACAAACCAGATTACCAAAGCCGCTAAACTGCTGGATATCCAAGTGCTAGACCATATCATCTACACACGGGAGAATTGCTACAGTTTCGCTGATGATGGGCAAATCTAAAATACTCACTTTCTCTATTAGTGAATGCTTCTCTGATTATCAATAAGTTGCAAAATTGACTATCTAAGGAACATTCACTATTGTTTGTTTAACCACAAAACCGAACATTTATGAGCTTGAAATACTCAACCACAACCGCAGACTATCTTGTGTGGCCTGATGCGATGAACCTTATCCGCAAATTAGCTAAAGATGGTAACTACAAGATATCGCTTCTTATCGCTCTTGGCTGTTTCACAGGATTACGAATCTCTGACATCCTAGCCCTGACATGGGAGCAGATTCTTAACACCGAGGAATTTACCATAACGGAGAAGAAGACAGGAAAGAAAAGAGTCCTCCGCTTGAATCCTCAACTGCAACAGCATATACAGGAGTGTCACGAACATATCCAACCGTTGAAAGACACCTCATACATCTTGGTAAGTCAGAAAGGCACAGTCTTCACGATCCAGCGAATCAACGTAATCCTGAAAGAGATAAAGAAGAAATATCGCTTGAAACCTGCATTCCCGTCAATTACCTAACGAGTTAAATATAATTTACTGATTTTTAAGAAAATAGTCTTAGTATATGACAATTTTTAGACTAGGGCGATTTAACCCTTTGATTATTAAATGATTATATTGCAAAAGACCTTAAAATTTCGTAACTTTAAGGCAGTTAACTACCACA
>ERZ778516.390-NODE-390-length-36717-cov-10.367629_pt1 | contig 36717 bp, 33 predicted proteins | sample MGYA00510342_ERZ778516 | MGnify/ENA primary metagenome ERZ778516 (study PRJEB29527, sample SAMN07138961) | mouse gut metagenome | material: feces | host: mouse | place: China:Nanjing | collected 2016-01-25 ...
GCAAAGATAATGTAATTTCGACATAGGTGAAATAATTATGAATAACTACTTATAGATTAGTTTTGCTATGAAAACTTTAGAAAGATTGTTTGCAGAGAAGTTGCTGAAGATAAAAGCGATTAAGCTACAACCAGCTAACCCGTTTACTTGGGCATCCGGATGGAAGTCTCCGTTTTATTGTGATAACCGCAAAACCCTTTCTTATCCTTCTCTCCGTAATTTCGTGAAGATTGAAATTACGCGTCTGATTTTGGAACGTTTCGGACAGGTGGATGCCATTGCCGGTGTGGCAACGGGAGCTATTCCGCAAGGTGCCTTGGTGGCCGATGCATTGAGCCTGCCATTTGTATATGTACGCTCCACTCCGAAAGACCATGGACTGGAGAATTTGATTGAAGGTGAACTTCGTCCCGGTATGAAGGTGGTAGTCGTGGAAGATTTGATTTCGACGGGTGGAAGTAGCTTAAAGGCTGTAGAAGCTATCCGTCGTGACGGATGTGAGGTCATCGGTATGGTGGCTGCCTATACTTATGGTTTCCCAGTTGCTGAAAAGGCATTTAAGGATGCCAAAGTACCTTTGGTGACACTGACCAATTACGAGGCTGTACTGGAAGTGGCACTGCGTACGGGCTATATCGAGGAAGGAGATGTGGAGACTCTGAATGAATGGCGTAAAGACCCTGCACATTGGGAATCTGGAAAATAAGAACTTATTTGTAAAAATATTGATATGGATAAAAGAGCCATTCGGATAGATTCTGTCCGGATAGTTCTTTTTTTCTTTTTGAATACGACTGATTATGACGAAATTTGAGAGTGGAGTGAAAGTTGTACCGGCTTCACAAGAAGCTGTTTATGAAAAGCTTTCCGACCTGAGCAATCTGGAGAAAGTGAAAGACCGTTTGCCTGAAAACAATGTGAAGAGTTTTAGTTTTGATGCAGAAAGCATAACGATAGAAGTGGCTCCTGTAGGAAAGATTACGTTACAAATTGTGGAAAAGGAACCTTGTAAGTGTATCAAGTTTGCAACAACCACTTCACCGTTGCCCTTCAATCTGTGGATACAGATTGTACCCGTTACCGAAACTGAATGCAAAATGAAGCTTACCATCGGCATGGATATAAACCCGTTTATGAAGACTATGGTACAAAAGCCTTTGCAGGAAGGACTGGAGAAAATGGCAGATATGTTGGCGATGATACAATATTAATTATTAACTATTAATCATTAGAAACAACGTGGCTCAGAAACTTTGGGAAAAATCCATTCAGGTAAATAAAGATATCGAACGCTTCACGGTAGGCCGTGACCGTGAAATGGACCTTTATTTGGCAAAGCACGATGTGTTGGGTTCCATGGCGCACATCACGATGCTTGAAAGCATTGGTTTGTTGACGAAAGAAGAACTGCGGCAATTGCTGGCCGAATTGAAGGAAATCTATGCAATGGCCGAGCGCGGAGAATTTGTGATAGAAGAGGGAGTGGAAGACGTTCACTCGCAAGTGGAACTTATGCTGACGCGTAACTTGGGTGATATAGGTAAGAAAATACACAGCGGACGTTCGCGTAACGACCAGGTGTTGCTCGATTTGAAGCTCTTTACCCGTACAGAGATAAAGGAGGTGGCGGAAGCTGTGGAACAATTGTTCCATGTGCTGGTTATGCAGAGCGAACGCTACAAGGATGTACTGATGCCGGGCTATACACACTTGCAGATAGCCATGCCGTCTTCTTTCGGACTTTGGTTTGGGGCATACGCCGAGAGCCTGGTGGACGATATGATGTTCCTTCAGGCTGCTTTCAAGATGTGCAACCGCAATCCTTTGGGGTCTGCTGCGGGATACGGTTCCTCATTCCCGCTGAACCGTACGATGACTACCCGTCTTTTGGGATTTGATTCCCTCAACTACAACGTAGTGTATGCCCAGATGGGGCGTGGCAAGATGGAGCGTAATGTAGCTTTTGCCCTTGCCAGTGTGGCCGGAACCATATCGAAATTGGCTTTTGACGCATGTATGTTCAACAGTCAGAACTTCGGTTTTGTGAAGCTGCCGGATGATTGCACTACCGGTTCCAGCATCATGCCTCACAAGAAGAACCCGGACGTCTTTGAGTTGACGCGTGCCAAGTGCAACAAATTGCAGTCCCTTCCCCAGCAGATTATGATGATAGCCAACAATCTTCCTTCCGGCTATTTCCGTGACTTGCAGATTATCAAAGAGGTCTTTCTGCCTGCTTTTCAGGAACTGAAAGACTGTCTGCAGATGACAACTTACATTATGAATGAAATCAATGTAAACGAGCATATTCTTGATGATGACAAGTATCTGCTTATTTTCAGTGTGGAGGAAGTCAACCGTTTGGCACGTGAAGGGATGCCTTTTCGCGATGCCTACAAGAAGGTGGGACTGGATATTGAAGCCGGGAACTTTTCGCATAGCAAAGAAGTACACCATACCCATGAAGGCAGTATAGGAAACCTTTGCAACGATGATATCTCTGCCTTGATGCAGAAAGTGGTAGAGGGCTTCGATTTTGCTACCATGCAAGTTGCAGAGAAAGAGTTGCTGGGCAGGTAAAAGGTTCTACGGCTTCAAGTCCCGGTTCGAGTACTGTACTTTTATAAAAAAAAATTTGGCAGAAACGGGAAAACTGTTTATCTTTGCACCCGTTATCCAAATGCGGAAATAGCTCAGTTGGTAGAGCATAACCTTGCCAAGGTTAGGGTCGCGAGTTCGAGTCTCGTTTTCCGCTCTTTCTTTGAAAGGATGCTCGAATGGTGGAATGGTAGACACGAAGGACTTAAAATCCTTTGGCCATTGCGGCTGTGCGGGTTCAAGTCCCGCTTCGAGTACTCTAAGGGACGAATCGTGTTTTTCACGGTTCGTCCCTTTTCTTTTATCTCTGTTATTCGTTGGGTATGAGTGCTTTAGAAGAAAGAATTTGTTACGGTTCTGAAATATCCGTATCCAAGCTTTTCTATTTTATTGTACAATAAAGCTAAGAATTTGCAGTATATGAGAATGCTGGATGAACGGAAGACGGTACGCTGTGCAAATGGAGTGGATAAATATTTATAAACCGTAGCGGACAAAGTGTTTTCCTTAATGGAACAAGTTGTTCTTATTGTGGAGAACACTTTGTTCTTATTGTGGAGAACACTTTGTTTTTCCTTATTGGCATGTGCTTACCGATGAAAGAAAGAATTTATATGAATAGCTTCCTCTTTATTGTTCAGAACAGCTTGGGGCGTTTGTTGTTGAACCGATAGCCGATGCCCAACATCAGATAATTGGGCTCATGAAATTCCCGGAGGTTATATCCTATATGGAGATACGAATTGCGTGTTACGTCTATTTTCAGGGCAAGAATCTGATAGAAAGACTTCATGTCACCACCACCGTGCAGAATGTTGGCCCCCAGACCGATACCTACCGTGAAGTAGGGCATGACAAGTTCTCCGCGGGCGGATAAGCCCAATGCCATCTGCTTCTTGGCGGGCGGAGTATGGAAGCCGTTCTCTTCATCGTACGATTCCTTCATGTTCGCGCTGTGGTCGTATACGCCGTCCAGAGCCACACCGGCGCGGAATTTATAGCCGAAGTTGTACATGGGTGCAAAGCTGAAACCGACCACGTTGTAAGTGCCGGGTGCGGGTACCTGGCCACTACTGCCCTCATGGGCCACTGCTTTCTTTCGCCAGGAGCCGAACAAAGTCAGGTCGTAGCTGACGTGGCGGGGGAATGGAGGAACAATAGGGCGTTGCCATGATTGGGCGAGTTCATCTGCTCTGCGGTTAAGGTTGTATGCTAGCCCCACTTTGCAGTCCACCGTGTTCAGACCGGAGTTGGGATATTGGGTATTTCCGTTGGAAAAGTGGCTTCCGGTAGCTCCTATCATCAGGTCGAATTTGGGGGAGAGCGCCCACTTTAAGTAAAGGTTCACATTGAGATAAGCATTCACTTTCGAGCCGATAATCTGGTTCTCCGGGTTGTCTTGGCCGTCGTAGGGTTTCCAGCCGAAAGATGCGCCGAAGTTCCATTCGTAGTTCAAGGATATGCGGGGGCTGAATCGGGCGATGCGTCCCCCTTGAAACAGGTAGACGGCCAGCGGGTTGCCCAGCTCTTCCGGATTGCCGAAGTTGAAATAGCCGACCCCGATTCCTTGATAGGCTCCTATATAGGCTTGGTCGGCAGCGGTGTGCGGACGGAGTTGGAAGGAGTATTTCAGATGACCGGCATAGGCATTTTTCATGGCCTTGTATTGGTGGTTGGAGTACTCCAGAAAAGGGTTGGTCTGAAAAATATATCCGGCACGCCCTTCTACGCCTAATCTATGGATGAAGCGCTGTGAGAAAGGGAGTGTATCCCGTTTGTATTCCGAATGACTATCGGATGTCCACTGCTGGGCGTATATTGTATCAGACAAGGAAAGTGCCGCTCCTAAGAAAGCTAGTATTTTCCATATCTGCATTCTATTTTTCATATGCCGTGTCGGTCTTTCTTGTTTATAAATGTTCCAAGTGAAGTTTAATTTCGTGCAAATATAGTTTTTTCCTCCTTTTGGTGTTCACAATGAGGCAACTGTCTGTAAAAGAGGGGGGGTAAAACAGAAATCATCAATAGAATGGCAGACTTCAATCTTATCCCCTCCTTATTCATTCGTCCGGATGCTGCCTTATGGTTCAGATGCCGGGTGACGAGTATTATTTCCGGTTGTTCTCCCGGATTTCCACACGGCGGATTTTCCCGCTGATGGTTTTGGGGAGTTCATCGACGAACTCGATGACACGCGGATATTTGTAGGGAGCCGTCACTTTCTTCACGTAGTTCTGCAACTCCTTGGCAAGCTCTTCTCCGGCGCGTGCCTTGTACTCTTTTGCCAACACAATCGTAGCTTTTACCACTTGGCCGCGGATTTCATCGGGCACACCGGTAATGGCACATTCCACTACGGCTGGGTGGGTCATTAATGCACTTTCCACTTCGAACGGGCCGATGCGGTAGCCGCTACTTTTGATGACGTCGTCGGCGCGGCCCACGAACCAGAGGTAGCCGTCTTCGTCTTTCCAGGCTACGTCTCCCGTGTAGTAAATGCCGTTGTTCCATGCCTCGTGGGTGCGGTTGGCATCGCGGTAGTATTCCTTAAACAATCCCAGCGGTTTGCCTTTGCCGGTACGGATTACAATCTGTCCCTGCTCACCGGCTTCCACAGAACGGCCGTCGTTGTCTATCAGGTCTACGTCGTATTGCGGATTTGGCAATCCCATGCTGCCGGGTTTCGGTTCCATCCACGGCATGGTGGCAACGGTAAGGGTCGTTTCGGTCTGTCCGAAGCCCTCCATCAGCTTGATGCCCGTCAACTTCTTGAAGGTATCAAATACGGCGGGGTTCAATGCTTCTCCGGCGATGGTGCAGTATTCCAGGCTGGATAAGTCGTACTTAGTAAGGTCTTCGTGAATGAGGAATCGGAAGATGGTGGGCGGCGCACAAAGCGACGTGACGTGATAATCTTGTATCTTCTCCAGTATGGCTGCGGGAGTGAATTTCTCGTGGTCGTATACAAATACGTTGGCGCCGGCAATCCATTGCCCGTATAGCTTTCCCCACACAGCTTTTCCCCAACCGGTGTCGGCAATGGTGAGGTGTAGGCTGCTCTCTTTCAAGTTGTGCCAGAAGCTGCCGGTGACGATATGTCCCAACGGATAGGTGAAGTCGTGCGCCACCATCTTGGGTTCTCCGGTAGTACCGCTGGTGAAGTACATCAGGGAGATGTCGTCGTTCGTGTTCGGATGTTCCGGTTTCACGAAAGGAGCGGCGGCCTCGATACCTTTGTGGAAGTCTTCGAATCCTTCGGCAACTTCCGGTCCGACGCTTACCAGATGTTTCACGGTAGGAGAATCCGGTATGGCTGCCGTGATATGGCCGGTGATGACGCTTTCGCCGGCGCAGACTATCATTTTGATGTCTGCGGCGTTGCAACGGTATACGATGTCTTTCTTCGTCAGCAGGTGGGTGGCGGGAATCACCACTGCACCGAGTTTGTGCAGTGCCACAATGCTGAACCAGAATTCGTAACGGCGTTTCAGTATCAGCATCACCATGTCTCCACGGCTGATGCCGAGGCTTTGGAAATAGGAAGCCGTCATGTCTGTGTACCGTTTCATGTCGGCAAAGGTGAACTGCCGGCATTCGCCTTGGTCATTGGTCCACAACAGTGCGGGTTTGTCGGGCTGCTCGGCTGCCCAGGCATCCACCACGTCGTAGCCGAAGTTGAAATTCTCCGGTACGTTTATCTTCAGGTTCTTGATGAAGTCCTCCTGTGAGGTGAAGGATGTTTGAGATAAAAATCTTTCTACCATAACTTTATTACATGATTACTGCCAGGAATTTCACTGTCTTTCCGTCAAGCGCCTTCATGCCGTGCGGCAGTTTGGAGTTGAAGTACAGACTGTCTCCTTCATTTAAGATTAAGTCTTTGCCGTCGATGCTGACCATCATACGGCCTTCCAGTACGAGGTTGAATTCCTGACCGGCATGGCTGTTGTAATGTATCGGCTCGCTGTCCGGCTTCGGTTCTACGGTCACGATGAACGGGTCTGCCGTGCGGCTGATGAAACCGGCTGCCAGCGATTGGTATTTATATGCCTTGGTACGTTCTATACTGGTTCCTTTTTCGGCACGTGTCAGGAAGTAGGAATTCATTTTGGGCTCTTGCCCGAACATCAGTGCGTCCAGTGATATGCCGTAGTGCCGTGCTATCTTCTGCAGCATGCTGACGGAGATGTCGAATTCTCCGGTTTCGGCAAGGCGGTACTCTTCTGCGGAGATGTCGCAGTCGCGGGCGATATCGTCGGCAGTCAGTTCCAATACGTCGCGCAGTCCGCGCAGGCGTTCGGCTATTTGTCTGATCTGTTCGTCCATAATTATATTTGTTTTAAATGGGTTTTCATTTGCTTGCTTTTATCGCTTTTATCACGGTAGAGGTGAAACCTTCGTGCTCCAGTTCGTTGATTCCCTTGATGGTGATTCCTCCGGGGGTGCAGACCTTGTCTATCTCGATGCTGGGGTGCGTGTCATTGTTCAGAATCAGTTCGGCTGCTCCCTTCAGGGACTGTGCTACCATGCGCATGCCGTCTTTGGGGTAGATGCCCAGCTCGATGCCGGCCTGCATGGCTGCCTGGATGTACTTTAGCGCGTAGGCGATGCCGCAGGAGGTCATGGCTGTGGCGGCTGCCATTTTTTCTTCGGGCAGCCATAGGGCCATTCCCATTTCGCAGAAGATGTCCAGCATCAGTTTGCGCTGTTCGTCGGTGGTGTTGTTTCCGGTGATGAGGGTCATGCTCTGCATTTCGCTGATGGCGGTGTTGGGGATGAGGCGGAATACGGGCTGGCCGAGGTTCCCGGTGTAGCCCGCCAATTGCCCGCAGGAGATGCCTGCCGCTACGGACACCACCAGGGTGTCCGCCTCTATGCCCAGCTCCTTGACGACCGGTTCTATCAGCCAGGGCTTCACGGCCAGAATCACCATGTCGGCGCCTTTGGCGGCCGCGCGATTGTCGCGGGTCACTTGCAGGGCGGGAAATGCGGCTTTCAGCCTGTCCAGTTTGCCTTGTGAGGGGTTCGATACGGTGATGCTTGTGGCGGGCACGATACTTCCCTTTGCCATGCCGCGTGCGATGGCACTGCCCATGTTTCCGGCTCCGATGATGGCTGCTTTCATGTCGATGGTTTTATTCTGAATACTTTTCGAAGGGCAAAGATATGTATTTTATCACTGAATGTGACAAGTTTATGGCAAAAAGTAAAGCCGAATGGAAGATTATGGCTATATTTGTCTTCCTAATAATAAAAGAAACGTTTATGGATAACGGGTTTGATTACGGCCTTGTGCCCCCGAAATATGCCCATTGCTTTAATGAGGCCTGTCCGTACGGCAAGCATTGCCTGCGCAGGCTGGCGGCGGTTCATGCACCCGCCGGGGTGGAGTTTGTCACCTGTCTCAATCCTGCGGCCTATCCCATGGGCGACACCCGTTGCAGGCATTTTCGTCCGGCGGACAAGATACGTCTGGCGTGGGGCGTGTCCCGCTTGTGCAACGAAGTGCCCTATGGCATTGCGCGGGGCCTGATGACCCGTGTCCGCCACTCCTTTTCCAAGCCTACTTACTACCGCATCCTGCATCAAGAGCGCCCTCTTTCCGTGGAAGAGCAGGAGAAGATAGCGGCGCTCTTCCTTCGTGAAGGCGTGGAGACGGCTCCCCTTTACGACCGCTATACGGAAAATTACGATTGGAAAGCCTGATTCTGTTACTTCGTTATGTATGAACGGGTTATCGGTTCCACCATTTTTGTCCGGGGTGGAACCCATTTCCCACTACGACTGAAAGCGTTTCCCATAGAAAGGGAAACGCTTTCAGTCGTAGTGGGAAATGGGCTGGGTATGGGAGGCTAAAGACCCGGAGCGATGAGAGAAGGGCATTCCGGGAGTCAGAAGGAGTTAAAGACCGACAACTCTTTCTGACTTCCGGAATGAAAGAGCCGGAATTTTAAAGTACTTTTTTGAAACGTTCCAGGAATTCCCTTGCTTCGTCCATGCCGAGGCAAAGAGGAGGCAGCAGGCGGAGTACGTTCGTGCCGCTTACGCCGGTGAATACATGCTGCTCTTTCAGCAATTTTGTACGCAGTTCTTTGATGGGGGCTTCAAATTCCAGTCCTATCATCAGTCCTCGTCCGCGAACGTCCTTGATTTGCGGGAACTTTCTCAGTTCTGTCATCAGGAAGTCACCGACTTGTGCTGCATTTTCTATCAGATTTTCTTGTTCTATGACGTCCAGCACAGCAAGAGCGGCACTGCAAGCCAGGTGGTTTCCACCGAAAGTGGTTCCAAGTTGCCCGTAGACTGGTGTAAACATTGGACTGATGAGTACACCTGCCATCGGGAAACCGTTGCCGATGCCTTTGGCCACGGTGATGATGTCGGCTTTGATGCCGTTGTATTGATGGGCGAAGAACTTGCCGCTGCGTCCGTATCCGCTTTGGATTTCATCAAGAATCAAGACCGTGTTGTGTTCCGTACAGGTCTGGCGGAGAGCCTGCATGAATTCGTCTGTCGGCAACTGGATGCCTCCTACGCCTTGTATGCCTTCGATGATCACCGCACAGACATCTCCTTTGGACAATTCGGCCTTCATGGCTTCGGTGTCGTTCAGCGGAAGATAGGTGGCGTGTCCGCAGTTATTGATGGGAGCGATGATTTTAGGATTGTTCGTCGCTTCCACTGCCAGTGAGGTACGTCCGTGGAATGCTTTCGAGAAGGATATCACACGGGTGCGGCCATTGTGGAAGGAGGCGAGCTTCAAGGCGTTTTCATTGGCCTCGGCACCGCTGTTGATGAGGAACAGCGAGTAGTCGTCATAGCCGCAGGCCTTTCCCAGGCGCTCTGCCACTTGCTGTTGCAGCTTGTTAATTACTGAGTTTGAGTAGAATCCTAACGTAGCAACTTGGTTGCTCACCATCTCTACATAATGTGGATGTGCATGTCCGATTGAGATGACTGCATGGCCACCGTAGAGGTCGAGGTATTCGGTACCGTTCTCGTCCCATACATGGCAGCCTTTTCCTTTGACGATGTTGATGTCAAAGAGGGGATATACGTCGAATAAATTCATTTTTTTTAGAATGCAGAAGGTTTCAACCGTAATCCTACGGTCTCTTCCAGGTTAAACATTAAATTCATGTTATGGACAGCTTGTCCGCTGGCACCTTTCAGAAGGTTGTCGATGCAGGAAATGATAAGTAGTTTGTCGCCATGCTTCTCCAGATGGATGAGGCACTTGTTGGTGTTTACCACTTGCTTCAGGTCAATATTCTTCTCCACGATGTGTGTAAAGGAATCTTTGGCGTAGTATTCTTCATACATGCGGACGATTTCTTCCAGGGCCACTTTGGTCTTCACCACTATTGTGGTGAAGATACCGCGCGGGAAGTCGCCACGGTAGGGGATGAAGTCAATATCCGCATCGAAACTGTTCTGCAGCTGTTTGAGCGATTGCTTGATTTCGGGCACATGCTGGTGCTCGAAAGCTTTGTAGACGCTCATGTTGTTGTTGCGCCAACTGAAGTGGCTTGTGGCACCCGGTTTCACGCCTGCACCGGTACTTCCGGTAATGGCATTCACCATGATAACATCGCTCAGCATCAGATGTTTGGCAAGCGGCAGCAAACCCAGCTGTATGCAGGTGGCAAAGCAGCCCGGATTGGCTACGTGCTTCGCTTTGCAGGTGGCACGGCGGTTCAGCTCCGGTAGGCCGTAGATGAAATCATGTTCGGGAGAGGCTATGCGGTAGTCCATGGAGAGGTCGATGATTCTCAGTTCCTCGGGCACGTTGTGGCTTTCGAGGAATTTCTTCGTGTCGCCGTGTGCGGTGCAGAAGAAGAGTACATCAATCTCATCCAACGGCAGTTCGTCGGTGAATACTAGGTCTGTTTCGCCGTACAAGCCTTCGTGTACGTCGGTAATTTTGTTGCCGGCGTTGCTTGAGCTGTTTATGAAAACGATTTCCGCTTCCGGATGGTTGAGCAGCAAACGTATCAGTTCGCCTGCCGTATATCCGGCTCCGCCGATGATTCCTACTTTAATCATATGCCCTCCTTCTCGTCTTTATGATTTGAATAATAAGCGCGCAGTGCCGTAGAGGTTACTTTGATGAAACCTTTGGCATCTTCTGCCGTCCATCCTTTCTGCATCTCGCCATATTCGCCGAACTTGTTTTTCACAAGGTCGTCTTTGCTTTCTACACCTACGGTAGAGAAGCAGAGCGGGTGAAGTTCGAGGATAGCCGTACCGTTCACGTTACGTTGCGAGGATTCCAGCATGGCTTCGATGTCACGCATTACCGGTTCCAGATATTGGCTTTCGTGCAGGAACATGCCGTACCAGTTGGCTACCTGGTCCTTCCAGTATTGCTGCCATTTGCTCAAGGTATATTTCTCCAGAAACCTGTGTGCACCGATAATCAGCATAGGTGCGGCAGCTTCGAAACCTACGCGACCTTTGATACCGATAATCGTATCGCCTACGTGCATGTCGCGACCAATGCCGTATGCCGCACCAATCTCTTCCACTTTCTGGATGGCTTTTATGGGGTCGTCGAACGTTTCGTCGTTCACAGCTTTCAGTTCCCCCTTTTCAAAAGTGAGGCGCAACTGCTCGCTGCCCTCTTTGGTGCAGTGTTTCAGATAAGCGCTTTCAGGCAATCCTTGCGCGGAATCCAGAATCTCGCCACCGCAGATGGAGGTGCCCCACAAACCTACGTTATAGGAGTATTTCAGTTTGGTGAAGTCGGCAGCAAAGCCGTGTTCATTCAGATAATCAATCTCTTCCTGGCGGCTCAGTGCCATGTCGCGCGTCAGCGTGATGATTTCCACGCCCGGAGCCATGACGAGGAAAGTCATGTCGAAACGAATCTGGTCGTTACCCGCACCCGTAGAACCGTGGGCGATGGCATCCGCGCCAATTTCGTTGGCATAACGTGCGATGGCCAATGCCTGGAAGATACGTTCGGAACTTACAGAGATAGGATAGGTGCCGTTACGCAAAACATTGCCGAATACCATGTATTTCAAGCTTTTCTCATAGTATTCCTGCGTCACGTCGAGGGTGACGTATTCTTTGGCGCCCAGTTTGTAGGCATTCTCTTCATTTGTCTTCAACTGTTCAGCACTGAAGCCACCCGTATTGGCGCAAGCTGCATATACTTCGTACCCTTTTTCTTTGGCAAGGTACATCACCGTAAATGAGGTATCCAAACCGCCGCTGAATGCGACTACCACTTTTTTCTTCTTTTCCATATCCTTAGTATTTTTATATTTTATCCTCTTCGTGCAGCTTCGGGTCGTAAAGCATTGCTGTGCAGATGCAGAATTTACGGTTCTTAGCTACCAATATATCATGGTTGATACAACCTTCGCAACCTTTCCAGAATGATTCGTCATCGGTCAATTCGTTGAAGGTGACAGGCACGTACCCCAACTCGGTATTCATTTTCATAACGGCAGCTCCACTGGTGAGACTGAAAACTTTGGCATTGGGCCAGCGTAGGCGTGCCAGGCGGAAAGAGGCAGTCTTGATACGTTTTGCCAGTCCCAGTCCCCGGTATTTGGGGTGTACTATCAAACCGGAGGTTGCTACATATTGCTTGTTGCCCCAGCTCTCTATGTAGGTGAAACCGGCAAAATCGTCTCCACACAAGGCTATGATGGCCTTTCCTTCTTTCATTTTAGTAGCTACGTATTCGTGCGTGCGTTCTGCGATACCTGTTCCGCGTACCTTGGCAGCTTCCCGGATGGTATCCAAAATCTTGTCCACGTAAACTTCATGTGAGGCGTCAGCCACCATCACATCAATTTGTTTCGAATCCATTTCTTATTTAATTTCTTGTTTTTTGTTGTTATCTGTCATTTAATGTTCGGGATGATTTGCGCTAGGAAGCTGCGTACTTCGTCATGTGACGCTGCTTCGTGCACCACCAGCATGATGGTGTCATCTCCGGCAATGGTACCCAGAATGGCGGGACACTCCCGGTTGTCGATGTCGTAGGCCATGCTGCTGGCATACCCGGGCCGGGTACGGATGACGGCAATATTGCCTGAAAATTGAAGTGAAACGAATCCGCTTGTCATCAACATTTCACTTGCACTTTGATCGTTCGAACGTTTATACATGATGTTGTTGGGCAGCACATATACGTATTTGCCGTTCATGTTTGCTGCTTTCGCTACTTTCAGCTGTTTCAAGTCGCGTGACAAGGTGGCTTGTGTCAGTTCAAAGCCTTCCTTGCTCAAGGCTTGCAACAGTTCTTCCTGAGAACTGACGTCTTTGCTTGAGATAATCATCTTGATGGCGTCTAACCGATTGGCTTTTTTCTTCATTTTCTGTATAATTATTCTAAGAGTAGCGCAAAATTAGGGATTATTTCGGAAAGAATATGCAAAAACAAGAGTTTTTTTATTCTTTTTATACATCGGGTATATTGTATATACTGTTCTTGTTCTCTTTGTTGCAGCCTTGTTTGTCTGTTCTTTTACGTTATTGGGAGAGTTTCTGTATACCTTTGATAAGTATTGATATAATATGGGATAGATATGCAAATGTCAAATCTGACACCCTTTCAATCAAAAACTGTACAAGAAGTAGGGGGATAATCCCCTATTTTTGTATCGTTGAATAGCAACTAAAACAAATTATCATGAAACAATGCTTTTTTGGGGTCGACTTGGGGGCTACCAGTGGGCGCACAATTTTGGGAACTTTTACTTCGAATGGTTTGGAAATGCGTAAAGCTAAGCAATTGCTGGTGGGTACTTCTTTATCGGTGAAAGAAATCTCTTTTATGCTCGACTATAAGTCTACCGAGCATTTCTCTTATGGTCGGGAAACCGGAGGAGAGGAGGAATGGAATAAAACAAAAAAAGACTTAACTCCTAAAAGTTAAGCCTTTTCTGTCGGAATGAGGCGACTCGAACGCCCGACCCCTACGTCCCGAACGTAGTGCGCTACCAACTGCGCTACATTCCGATTGCTTTTGAAAAGTGGTGCCACCAGGAATCGAACCGGGGACACAAGGATTTTCAGTCCTTTGCTCTACCAACTGAGCTATGGCACCTTTTTCGTTTGCGGGTGCAAAGATAAAGAGTTTTTTTTATACTGCAAGACTTTTTGAGGAAAAAATATCTAAAAAAGGTGCCTCTTACTCTATGGAACGAGGCACCTTACTTTTGAGAATCACTTGCTATCGAAGAAATTAGTCGATATTCGGATTGATGCTGTGCCAGTCTTTGATGGCAGGCAGTACACCCATTTCTATCACCTCGTCACGAAGTTTGCAGAGGTGGGCATAGCTTTCTTTCAGCTTGGTTTCTTCTTCGGGTGTGCCGTTCAGCTCCTTGTAGTGTACACCGTCTTTGGTAATTTCAGTTTCCATTGCCATCATGATGTGGTCGAAGCCGTGGCTGTGTACATATGTACCGGCAGGCCAGCGGAACGGTTTGCCCCCCATCGCTGCGGCTATCATTTCGATGGAGACGTATGCCGGGCTCTGGAAGGAAGAACGTCCACGGAGGGCGATGATGTTGGCACCGCCTTTGGTTACCTTAGTCTGGATTTCAGCCCATTGTTCTTTGGTCAAGGCAGGGGTACCGATGATGTCGAGCAACGGTTTACCGTCCACTTTGGCGGTAGAGGCGTATACGGCCATCTGCTCACCATGACCGCCGTAGGTACGGCAATTCTCGATTTTGTCGGGAGCAATGCCGAAGTGCTTGGAAAGCTCGCTGCGCAGGCGGGTACTGTCGAGGGCAGCCAGTGTGGTCACTTGTGAAGGTTTCAGGCCGGAATACAATAGGGTAATCAGACCGGTGATGTCGGCAGGATTGAAAATAACAACCACGTGTTTTACATCGGGGCAGTAGGCTTTTACATTCTTACCGAATTCTTCGGCAATAGCGGCATTCCCCTTCAATAAGTCTTCACGTGTCATGCCTGCTTTGCGGGCGGCACCACCTGATGATACTACATACTTAGCGCCGGTCAGCGCTTCCTTGATGTCGGAGGTAAATGTGATGTTCATTCCTTCGAATCCGCAGTGGAACAGCTCTTCGGCCACACCTTCCAGTCCGGGAGCATAAGGGTCGTACAGACATAGGTTCGGAGTGAGATGCATCATGATTGCTGTCTGCGCCATGTTTGAACCAATCATGCCGGCTGCGCCGACGATTGTCAATTTGTCATTTGTCAGAAATTCCATAATCTTTTTTTATTTAAAAGTGAGTAATATCTTTTCTTGCTGATTGTCACGATACAAAGATAACCCTTTTTGAAGAGAGTTGTTCATAGAAAAAAGTTATCTTTTAGAGCAAAAAGTTATTTCTTCTTTCCTAACTGCTGTATTGTACCTAAATTACTTATCTTTGTTGGGAAAATGAAGATAAGTAAGAAACTATGAGCATTGAGTTAGGAAAGTACAATACGCTGGAAGTGGTGAAAGAGGTAGACTTCGGCATGTATCTGGACGGTGGCGAAGAAGGTGAAATTCTGCTCCCGTCGCGTTATGTTCCCCAAGACTGTAAAGTGGGAGACGAACTGAACGTTTTTATATACCTTGATAATGAAGAACGCCTGGTTGCCACTACCTTGACACCGCTGGTGCAGGTCGGACAGTTTGCCTGCTTGGAGGTGGCGTGGATTAACCAGTATGGCGCTTTCCTCAACTGGGGATTGATGAAGGATCTTTTTGTCCCTTTCCGCGAGCAAAAGATGAAGATGCAGGTGGGAAAGAAGTATGTGGTTCATGCCCATCTGGACGATGAGAGCTATCGCATCGTGGCATCGGCCAAGGTAGAGCGTTATCTTTCCAAAGAGAAAGCTGCTTATGAGCCGGGGCAGGAGGTGGATATCCTGATTTGGCAGAAGACGGACTTGGGATTCAAGACGATTATAAACAATGAATATAGCGGCTTGCTGTACGAGAACGAGATATTCCAGCCGCTGTACACGGGCATGACGATGAAAGCATACGTGAAGCAGGTACGTGAAGACGGCAAGATAGACCTGCTGCTTCAAAAACCGGGGCAGGCTAAAGTAGAAGATTTCTCGGCTACGCTGCTGGACTATATCCGTAAGCAGGGTGGACGGACAACCTTGAATGACAAGAGTCCGGCAGAAGAAATCTATGTAACTTTCGGTGTTAGCAAGAAAACCTTCAAGAAAGCTGTGGGCGACTTGTACAAGAAACATTTGGTTGTATTGGAGGAAGATGAAATCAAGATTAGGAATTAGTTCCTGTCATTAGGAATTTCCCTACTCGTAAATAGAGATAATCATTAGGGAGGGGAATTTCCTCTCCCTATTTTTGTCGTACAATAAAAAAAGAAAAGTTATGATACGTCATTTAATACTGAGTGTTTATCTGCTTCTGGCAACGTTGCCTGCAATGAAAGCGGCGTCCATAGATGGAATCCGTATAGAAAGTCCACACCGTAAAATTGTGGTATTGGTTGACGGGCAGCAGGTTTGCCTGCCTACTTTCAGTTGTTTTGTTGCCAATCTGCATGGTAGTTACCAGGTGGAGGTTTATGAAGCACCATCCCATGGGGAGAATCCCCGAAGAGGAAAACTGTTGTATGATGAACGTGTGCATTGCTCCATCAATGAAGTGAAAGATATTCTCATTCCGAAAGACAAAAGAGTCAGTGGAAACCGGGGTACTTCCAATCATCACAAACCCGGCAGGCCAGGTGACAGACCGATAGAAGGACAGTATGAACGGGTAATGTCCCCTTCTGCCTTCGAACAGTTCATGGGGCTGATGGAAAAACAGAACTTCGATTCAGATCGCAAGGAAGTACTAGACCATGCCTTGCTGACCTCTTGGTTCACTACTGACCAGTGTATCCGTCTGATGGATTTTTATCGTTTCGATAGTGAGAAGAAGCAGTTGATGAAGAAGATTTATCCTAAAATAGCCGATAAACCGAATTTCTATTATGCGATAGACAAGCTGACCTTCTCGTCGGACAAGAACGAGATAAATGCTTTCATTAAACAATATCATGAGAAGAATAACTAAAAAAGGAGGGATTATGAAACGGATTATATTTCTTGCTGCCATGATGAGTACAGCTGTTTGCAGTGCGGCAATGAGCAACAGCAAAGTGCGTAAAGAGACCCATTTTCTTACGGACAAGATGGCCTATGAATTGAACCTGAATACAGAACAGTATAATGACGTGTACGAAATAAACTATGATTTCATTTCCGGTATACGCTATTTGATGGATGACGTACTTCGGGGGGAGGAATGGGCTTTGAATCGCTATTACGATTATCTGGATGTGCGCAATGACGACCTTCGATGGGTGCTGAATAACCGACAGTACGGCCGTTTTATGCAGGCCGCCTATTTTTACCGTCCGGTTTATGTAAGTGGTGGGCGTTGGTCTTTTAGGGTTTACATCACTTACACCAATCATAATCATTTCTATTTCCCGCGGCCGTATCATTACCGTACATATTGCGGTGGGCATTGTCGTACGCACTATCACAACAGCTATTATCGCGGGCGTTACCATCATCCGCACTATACCGGTTCGTGGAGTATTCGGAATGATAAGTCGTATCACACCAGCCGCCGTTCAGATTTCGGTTCGGTGAACATCCGCCCTAATTCGCATAAGCGTCCGGCAGGCAGGGATGATGTATATACCACGCGACGTAGCAACGGTAGTAATAATCGCATTAGCACAGGTACACGTAACAGCAGTACGCGACGTAGTGGTGTGGATAGTGGCAGAAAGTCGAGTAAAGAGAAAATAGAAACCACAAGAACTAAAAATAATGATAAGAGCCCCAGCCGTAGCAGGGTAAAGACGGCAAGCAAGGAAAGAAGAAATGCTTCCGGCGTACGGAGTTCTGAAAGCCGTCGCAGCAGCTCTTCAAGCACTATCCGCAGTTCTTCCGGCAGTAGCTCTTCCCGCTCTTTGGAAAGGAGATAGAAGAACAAAAAACTCCCCTCTTGTCAGCCTGGAGGCAGGGAGAGGGGAGAATCAAACACAACAACTAAAATTATACTTCTTTTTTTATTCAATCGGTTCTCCCTTATAGAAATCCAGAATCTTGGTACGGAACAGATAGTCATACTTGGCTTGCAATTCGTCTGATTGGGATTTCATAAGGTTCTGTTTTGCTTCATTGTATTCTACGGCATTTGCTTTTCCGTTCTCATACTTTTCGCTCATCAGCTTGAAAGACTCTTCGCTGGCAACGGTGGCTGTATGGCTGCTGGTATATTTGCTTTCGGCAGCAGCGGCGTTGTACCATGCCTGCTGGATTTCCTTGTAAAGCGTCTTTTTGGCATTATCCAGTTGCAAGGCATAGTTCTCGCGTTGCAGGCGTGCCGTGCGTACCCGGTTACGGGTAGAGAGGCGGTTGAAAATAGGTACGCTGAGGTTGAAGCCTACATATTTGTTGAAGTTATCGTTCATCTGCTGGCTGAAAGTACGGTCGATGGTAGAATAGTAATTCGTACCGAGACTACCGTTCAGACTCAGTTGTGGGTAGTAGTTGCTCTGGGCGATGCGGATGCTGTGCTTGCTACCCTCCAGACGGAACTGTGCAGCCTGGATGGAGGCTTTACTTACCATAGCTGTTTGGAATATTTCATCCGGAGGAGTGAGAGGAACCAGATTCAGATTGACTGCCGGAGATTCCAGATTGAACCCTTCCGGTGTTTCCAGTTCGATAAGCTGGCTAAGGTCGAGCAGAGCCAACTTATAATTATTGTTCGTCTGTACCACATTCATTTCGTCTTGTGCCACACGTGCTTTGGCTTCTGCCAGTTCTGCCGGAGAGGCTTTTCCCAAGTCGGCAAGCCGGCTGATGCGGACATATTGCTCTTTGCTCAATTGCACTTGTCCCAACGCCACCTGGTGGAGCTCTTCATTGAACAGCACCTGAAGGTAGGCCGAAGCTATATTGATGGCAATGTCTTCCTTGGCTTTGTCCAGGTCGGCAATGGCAGCTTTGAGGTTTAGTTTGGCCAATGCATACTGGTGGGGAATTTCCAGACCGGTAAAGATAGGTATGCTGGTATTGACAGACATATTAGTGCCGTGGCTGCTGGTGTTGACGTATACAGTGGAATAGTCTCCCGTATCCTCATTTTTGATGGCTGTTTGCGTACGTCCCCAGTTCCAGCTCTGGCCGGCACTGGCATTCAGGTTCGGCAGTCGTGCCCATTTGGCTGTATTTACTTCGACAGCACTCTGTTCGGCAGCGTTGGCTGTCTGGCGGATACTGATGTTATGCTCGATGGCATAGTCTATGCATTGGCGTAAAGACCATCGTTCCTGCGCCTGCACTGAGATACTGCCGAATATTGCGAGGTATAAGAATATCTTTTTATTCATATCGTATATCTTTTTAAGCTATTCCGTTTGTTAATCCTTTTTCTCTGCACTGCGAATCTTGTCTTGGGCAGTGATGCCGCTTTTGATGGCAATTTTTATGCCGTCACTCATGCCGACCTGGATGGGGCGGCGTTCGAACTTCTGTACCGGTACGCTGTCCGTCATTACGTATACAAAGGTGCTGTCACCATTGAATTCAACGGTACTTTCCGGTACGGCAAGCGTTTTCTGGGCACGGTCCAATACGATTTCTGCATTGGCAGAATAGCCGGAACGTATCTGTACGCTGTCCGGTGCGGCAATGGCAGCTTTGATTTCAAACTGGTTGGCACCGTTTTCTTCCACACCCTTCGGAGATATGTATTCCAGTGTGGCATCGAACGAAAGATTCTGCAGGGCGCCGATTGTCAGTTTCACCGGCATGCCTTCGTGCACACGGCCCACTTCCGTTTCGTCAATGTTGCCGCGGAAAATCAAATCGTTCATGTTGGCAACGGTAGCGATAGTGGTTCCGTCATTGAAAGTGTTACTCATGATAACCGAGTTACCTACTTTGATGGGCACATCCAGAATCAGACCGGTGATGGTAGAACGAATCAATGTGCTGCTGAAAGAGGCGCTGTTCTTAGTGATACCTTCTTTCACGATTTCCAGATTGTCTTTGGCTGTTTGTAACTCTTCGCGCGCCTGCTTTACGCTCACTTCGCCTTTTTCGTATTCTTCGGCGCTGATAAGCTTGTCATTGTACAGTTTCTGGGTACGTGCAAAATCTGTCTCTGCTTGGGTTGCGTTGATTTCTGCCAATCGTACACGGCTTTCGGCAGAGTTCAATTGTCCTAATTCGGGTATTACCTTTACTTTGGCAAGTACTTCCCCTTGCTTTACGCTTTGTCCTGCTTCCTTGTATACTTCGGCAATGATACCGGAAATCTGTGGCTTGATAAGGACTTCATCTCTCGGTTCCACTTTGCCGGTGGCTACGGTAGTCTTTTCAAGGTCTGTCACTTCCGGAACTATTGTTTCGTATACTGTTACTTTAGGTTGGGACTTCTGGTACAGAAATACGAATGTCCAAATGAATAAGGCAGCAATTACTACCAATAATGCGATTTTCAGAAACTTCTTTGTTTTCATCTTATATTTACGATTTAATTATTTACGATTGATATAGCCATTATTTCATGGCTTACGGTTAGTGGTCTCTCTATAGTTTATTCATCCCTGATTGCTTCAATTGGCTTGATTGCCATGGCACGGTAAGCAGGTGCCAGTCCCGCAAGCACTCCCAATGCGATGAGGAGGATGCAGGTTCCGATAGCCAGTCCGAATGAAACCTGATAGTGGGTTTTGATGACTCCAGGGGCATTGGCTGCTTTTTCCAATATTTGCAGCACAAATACTGCAAAAGAAATACCTGCCATGCCTGCTATGGTTGTCAGTACCATGCTTTCCGAAAGAATTTGTTGCAGGATGTCTTTAGGACGGGCACCGATGGCACGCCGTATGCCTATTTCCGTAGTACGTTCCTTGACGGTTACCATCATGATATTCGATACGCCGATGGCTCCGGCGAACAATGTGCCCAGACCTACCATCCAAATAAGAAAGCGTACTCCGGTCATTAGGTTGTCCATCATGGAGAACATGGCTTCCGCATTCAGGAACATGACGGCTTGTTTGTCATCGGGAGCAATGTAATGTGCTGCTTTTACGAGGCGTTCTACTTCGGGTTGCACGTCTTTTACTCTTATTCCCGGTTTCATGATGAAACATATCAAATCCAGTTTCTTCCCGAGGTTGTAGGTCTGCTGCATGGTGGAGAAAGGCAATACAATGGCCTCGGAGGCTTGTCCTTGTATGTTGACATTACCTTCGGATGAACACATTCCGATAATCCGGTAATAGATGCCGTTCACCCGAACATATTTGCCGCAGGGGTCTTCTCCCGGTTTAAAAAGACTTTCGTATACACGTTTGCCGATAACACATACTTTACGTGACTCTTTGATGTCGACGTCGTTGATAAAACGGCCGTAAGCCATTTCCTGATGTTCTATCTGCTCATACTCCGGGTACAGCCCCTTTACGCTACATTCATATTTATTTTCTCCATAGACAGCGGTCTGTCCCCAAAGGGCAAATGAAGGTGTGGCGAGTGCGATGCCGTCCACACTGCGTACGCGGTCTACATCTTCCATCTCCAAATCCCACCAGCGTCCCTTGCGGAATCCCTTGTAGGCTTCGCTTGTCTTTTGTGTGGCGATAAAGCCCGAATTTGTAGCAAATCCTTCGAACTGGGATTTCAGTTCTTCCTGCATGCCTTGTCCGCCACCGATTAGCGCCACCAGCATAAAGATGCCCCAGAATACACCGAATGCCGTCAGTAGGCTTCTTGTCTTGTTTCTTGTTATTGTGATGAGGATTTCCTCACACGTATCTATGTCTATTCTCATAATCTTTAATCTGCTCTAAGTGCTTCGATAGGACTGATGCTCACGGCTTTCTTTGCCGGGAAGAATCCGGCAAGCGTACCCGCTATGATGAGGGTCAGAGTGGCTTGGACGGCAATGCCGAGGTCTACGGTGGGGTCGGAAAACATGGTCTGCTGGAACATGCCGGCATCCATCGTCTGGCTACCGAAAGCAGAGTTCATCCATTCCGTTACTCCGATTCCTGCTACCATTCCGATATAGCCGAAGAGTGTAGTGATGGTCACACTTTCCACAATAATCAGCCAAAGGATGGAGAAGGGCTTTGCTCCCAATGCCTTGCGGATACCGAATTCACGGGTACGTTCTTTAACGGTAATCAGCATGATATTCGATACACCGACAATGCCGCTCAACAATGTAAAAATGCCGATTACCCAGATGGCGGTGCGTAGAATGCCCATTGCGTTTTGGGTTTGCAGATAGTTGGTGAAACGGTTCCATATCCAGATGGCGCTGTCGTCGGTGGGGTCGAAGCGATGGTTGGTGGCAATGGCTTTACGGTATTCTTTTTCGAAGGCCTCATTGCTTTCCATGCTACTCAGGTTCTTGGTCGTAAAGATGATGTTATTCAGCTTGTCTCCTTTATTATAGATGGTTTGCAAGGTGGAAAAGGGGATATACGCTTCGTTTGCCTCGCGGTCTCCCTGGTCATTGTAGAGGCCTACTACTTGATAGGCCACTCCACTGGCATTGACAAATTGTCCGATGGGATTGGTATGCGTTTTGCCGAAAAGGATATCTGCAGATTTCTTATGGAGGATGATGACTTTACGTCGGTCTTTCAGGTCGTTGTAGTTGATGAAACGTCCGTCCGCTGTTTTCACGGTTTCCACTTCGGTGTAGTTGGGATATACGCCCAGCAGAGAGATATTGATATATTCTTGTCCGAAGCTGACGTTTACATTGCTTTGGCGCACTGTAGCACCGGCACTAATGACATTTTCAGTGAATTGCTTCTCCGTGTCATCCATGTCCCGGTTATCCAGTTGGACGCGGCGTCCTTCTTTCAGACCGTCGTATGACTTGGTGGTCCAGCCGGGGAAGATGCGGATAGAGTTCAAGGCACGCTCCGACGCATTTTGCTCGAAGGCATGTATGATACCGTTTCCGGCTCCGAGCAGCACGATGAGCATGAAGATTCCCCATGCCACGGCAAAGCCCGTCAGGAATGTACGCAGTTTGTTGCGTTTGATGGTTCCGTATATTTCTTGCCAAAGGTCTATCATTGATAATTAAAAATTAAGAATTAAAAATTAAAGGGGGAGGGGGCTCTTCCTTTATTATTTCATGAATCCGTCTTTTCCGAACGGGCTTGCATCGTGGTTCAGATTCGTCTCGATGCTACCTATGATACCGTCTTTGATATGGATAATCTTGTCCGTCTGGTTGGCAACACCGCTTTCATGGGTCACGACTACGATGGTCATGCCCGTATCGTGCAGTTCCTTTAGAATCTGCATCACCTCTACGGAAGTCTTGCTGTCGAGCGCGCCGGTAGGTTCATCGGCAAGGATAATCTGCGGTTGGGTAATGAGGGCACGGGCGATGGCTACACGTTGTTTCTGTCCACCGGACATCTCATTCGGCATGTGGTGTGCCCACTCTTTCAGCCCCAGGCGGTCCAGATATTCCAGTGCCAGCGCATTACGTTTGCGGCGGCTCACTCCTTGATAAAAGAGAGGAAGCGCCACATTCTCCACTGCATTCTTGAAGGAAATGAGATTGAAGGACTGGAAGATGAAACCAATCATACGGTTGCGGTACTCGGCTGCCTTCGTTTCGCTGAGGTTCTTGATGAGGGTACCGTTCAGATAATATTCCCCCGTGTCGTAACTATCCAGAATACCCAGTATATTGAGTAAAGTGGACTTTCCTGAACCCGATGAGCCCATGATGGAAACAAATTCGCCTTTCTGAATGTCGAGGTTGATGCCTTTGAGCACATGCAGCGGTGCTCCGTTGTTGTAGGTCTTGTTAATGTCTTTTAGTTGTATCACTGTTTTCCCTGTTTTTGGCTTTACTCTTATTAATTTTCACTATTAGACGAAGCAATGCTACGAAAAGTTGCAAAAGTTGCAAACTTTTTTAAAAAAAGATTTTGCAGTGTCGTTTTTCTTTGTGATTTTTGTAACCATGAATGTGATTAACTAACCCTTTAAACAAACGTAATATCATGAATTCAAACATGGAAAAGCCCTATGTAGTGGGCATTGACATAGGCGGAACAAACACCGTCTTTGGTATTGTAGACGCACGCGGAACTATTATTGCAAGCAGTTCCATCAAAACCGGAGCTTATGAAGACGCTAATGATTACGTAGACGAGGTTTGCAAGAACTTGTTGCCGCTCATTATTGCCAACGGTGGTGTAGACAAGATAAAAGGTATAGGTATAGGTGCTCCTAACGGAAACTATTACAGCGGTACCATTGAATTTGCCCCGAACCTTCCCTGGAAGGGTGTAATTCCTTTGGCTGCCATGTTTGAGGAACGCTTGGGTATTCCCACAGCTTTGACAAACGATGCCAACGCTGCCGGTGTCGGTGAAATGACTTACGGTGCGGCTCGTGGTATGAAAGATTTTATCATGATAACTCTTGGTACCGGTGTAGGTAGTGGTATTGTTATTAACGGTCAGATGGTATATGGTCATGACGGTTTTGCCGGAGAGTTGGGACATACCATCATCCGTCGTGAAAACGGTCGTCTCTGCGGATGCGGACGTCACGGTTGTCTGGAAACTTACTGCTCGGCTACGGGTGTGGCACGTTCTGCCCGCGAGTTCCTGACCAAGAGTACCGAACCGAGTTTGTTACGCGACATTCCGGCAGAAAGCATTACTTCCAAGGATGTGTATGATGCTGCGGTGAAGGGTGACAAGATTGCTCAAGACATCTTTGAGTTTACCGGAACCATTTTGGGTGAGGCTTTGGCTGACTTCATCGCTTTCTCCAGTCCGGAAGCTATCGTATTGTTCGGCGGTCTGGCAAAAGCGGGAGACTATATCTTCAAGCCTATCCAGAAAGCTATTGATGATAATGTGCTGAATATCTACAAAGGCAAGACCAAATTGCTGGCTTCCGAGTTGAAGGACTCTGATGCTGCTGTGCTGGGTGCCAGTGCATTGGGCTGGGAGTTGAGAGATATCAAGTAATCAATATCAGGGAAACTGATAAAGGAGGGGATGTGTTAAAACTCTCCTTTTATCGAAATCACCCTCGCTACACCTATCTGTAGCGAGGGTGATTTTTAGTTTATGAGAGTTTCGACACACCTTTTTTGGGGGGATGGTACATATTCCTCAGCAATAAAGTTCTGTACAAGTTGCTTCCACACTTCCCCCATTCTCTGTATCCCTTTATTCATCGGGGTTGCGGATGCTGTGGACGCAACTTTTTCTTCTACCTTAAATTTACGCTGAATAATATGTTAATATCTTGTTGTACAATAAATTAATAGGATGTGGAACAATTTATCAATATCGTGTAAACAAGCTATTAGTTTCCTGCAAACACGGTATTAACTTCGTAAAAGCCCGTGCGATAATAGGTGGAAGCCAGGCTTTTGGTATGGATAAGATAGGTATTCAGTATGGAAAAGCTATGCATATGACAGTTGTTTAACGGCCGTGAGGTGCTGATAAACTAACATATCAGCAAGAAGAAAGGCTTATGTGAAAGGAAAGGAGCGCAGGTTTACAATGTTTTGAATGAGGTAGTAGCAGTAGAGTATTGCATGGTGTGTATGCATACTGTGTATATTGCTAAAAAAGGGAAACCGACGCTGTCAGCTTCCCTTTTTTATTTCGAAATAGGAGTTCGGTATTAACCGTTAACTCTTTTTTCTTTGATTCTTGCTTTCTTACCGGTAAGAGCGCGCAGGTAGTACAGTTTAGCGCGACGAACTTTACCCACTTTGTTCACTTCGATGCTGTCGATAGCCGGTGATTCAATCGGGAAAATACGTTCTACGCCTACGGTTCCTGACATTTTACGTACTGTAAAACGCTTCTTGTCTCCGTGTCCGGCAATTTTGATAACAACACCACGGTACAGCTGTACACGTTCCTTGTTACCCTCGACAATACGATATGCTACTGTTACAGTGTCACCTGCCTTGAAGCTCGGGTGCTGTTTTCCGGTAGCAAATGCTTCTTCTGCAATTTTAATTAAATCCATTGTTGTTTATTATTAAATTGTTTCATCGTTACAACGCAACATACCAAGTATCTCTTCTCTTGACAGCGATTGCGCGAAAGCGGTGCAAAGTAACGAATTATTTGCCAGATAGCCAAATGTTTTCGTATATTTGTAGCATATCTAAAAAAGAGCGAACATGAAACAGACTTATGTAAAGTATCTGATGGTGGTAGCGTTGACAGGAGGTTTTCTGTTTACTTCCTGTCGAACCGCACGCGAGAATACGGTACAGTACGAAGTAACCAAAGTAGAGGGTGGCATGATAACGATTGATTCTGTTTGGGACACCACTCCTGACGTGAAAGCTACCGAAATTTTAAAACCTTATAAGGAAAAGGTGGATGCGATGATGTATGAAGTCATCGGCACCAGTGCGATGAAAATGGACAAAGGAGGTCCCGAAAGTTTACTTTCCAACCTTGTTGCAGGTGTTTTGCAACAAGCGGCTGTTCAGGTGTTGGGGAAACCGGCTGATATGGGATTGGTAAATATGGGCGGTCTGCGTAATATCTTGCCTGAAGGAGATATCACAGTAGGAGATATTTTTGAAATTCTTCCTTTCGAGAATTCACTTTGTGTGTTGACTATGAAAGGGACAGATTTGAGACATCTGTTTGAAGCAATTGCGTCTTTGCATGGCGAAGGAGTGAGCGGTGTCCGTCTCGAAATCACAAAAGACGGAAAGCTGCTGAATGCATTTATTGCCGGAAAACCGCTAAAAGATGACCAGCTTTATACAGTAGCTACTATCGACTATCTGGCAGACGGAAACGGACAGATGGATGCTTTCCTGCAGGCAGAAAAGAGAGTATGTCCCGAAAATGCTACCTTGCGTGGGCTATTTCTTGATTATGTACGCAAACAGACAGCCGAAGGCAAAGTGATTACCTCCAAACTGGACGGACGTATTACCATAAAATAAAAAGGAGAATCTAAAAATATTGAATATGAAAAGATTTCAGATATTATTCCTGCTATGTCTTGCATTGGGCTTCACTTTTTCAATCTTTGCGCAGGAAACCAAAGAAGTGATCATTTTACAAACCAGCGATGTGCATAGCCGTATCGAACCTGTCAATCAGAAAGGCGACCGATATTATGACAAAGGTGGTTTTGTCCGCCGGGCTGCTTTTCTCGAACAGTTCCGCAAAGATCATAAGAATGTTCTGCTGTTCGATTGCGGAGATATTTCTCAGGGTACACCTTATTATAATATGTTTCAGGGAGAAGTGGAAGTCAAGTTGATGAATGAAATGGGGTACGATGCTATGACTATCGGTAACCATGAATTTGATTTCGGTCTGGACAATATGGCCCGCATTTTCAAAATGGCAAACTTCCCGGTGGTCTGCGCCAATTACAATCTCGATGGTACCCCACTGAAAGACATCGTAAAGCCTTATGTAATTCTCGAAAGATATGGTTTGAAGATTGGCGTATTCGGATTAGGAGCCAGGCCCGAAGGCTTGATTCAGGCAGATAAATGTGAAGGAGTAGTTTATGAGAACCCTATTGAAGTATCGAACGAAATAGCCGCCTTGTTGAGAAAGAAGGGCTGTGACGTGGTGGTGTGCCTGTCTCATCTGGGCATTCAGATGGACGAACGTCTGGTTGCGAAAACGCGCAATATCGACGCCATTCTGGGCGGACATTCACATACCTTTATGAAAGGCCCGAAAATTTATTTGAATATGGACGGAAAAGAGATTCCCATCATGCATTCCGGAAAAAGTGGTGTGCGTGTAGGTCGTCTCGATTTGATTTTGAAACGTAAATGAAGATAATTCCCTCAATTTTAGCGATTTTATTTCTACTCTCAGCCGGACAAGTCACAGGTTCGGCTCAGAATGTTACCACTGACACTGTCGAACCACTGCTGGTGTCTAAAGCTCTTCAGGATGAAGATTGCCGTCACTGGGTAGACTCGGTGATGAACAAACTCTCCTTTAAAGAAAAGGTGGGACAGTTATTTATCTATACCATTGCGCCGATAGATACCAAACGGAACTTGGAACTGCTACGCGAAGCCGTTGATACCTATAAGGTGGGCGGACTTCTCTTCTCCGGTGGGAAGATGCAAACTCAGGTCGCCTTGACAAACCGGGCGCAAAAACTGGCGAAAGTACCTGTTATGATTACCTTCGACGGAGAATGGGGGTTGGCGATGCGTTTGCGTGGAACACCTGTTTTCCCGAGAAATATGATATTGGGATGTATCCGTGACAATCAACTGATTTACGAATATGGGCGTGAAGTGGCCCGTCAATGCCGGCAGATTGGGGTACAGGTAAACTTTGCTCCGGTAGCGGATGTGAATATCAATCCCAAGAATCCGGTCATCAATACCCGTTCCTTCGGAGAAGATCCGATACAGGTAGCAGATAAGGTAATCGCTTATGCTTACGGTCTGGAAGGTGGGGGAGTATTGTCCGTATGTAAGCATTTTCCCGGTCATGGCGACACTGATGTCGATTCACATAAAGCACTTCCGGTGCTTCCTTTCACTCGCGAGCGTTTGGACAGTGTAGAGCTTTATCCCTTTAAAAGAGCGATTCGTGCAGGACTGGGTGGTATGATGGTGGGGCATCTGCAAGTGCCTGTTATCGAGCCGATAGGTGGAGTTCCTTCTTCCTTGTCACGTAATGTCGTGTCCGGTTTGCTAACGGACGAATTGGGTTTCAAAGGATTGATATTCACCGACGCACTTGCCATGAAAGGAGTGGCAGGCAGCGGTAATGTCAGCTTGCAAGCATTGAAAGCAGGTCATGATATGGTATTGGCTCCTCGCAACCTAAAAGACGAAGTTTCTGCCGTGCTCGAAGCCGTTGAAAAAGGAGAATTGGGTAAAGAGGATATTGAAAATAAATGCCGTAAAGTCCTGACTTATAAATATGTATTGGGACTCAAGAAAAAACCGTTTATACAACTGTCCGGTTTGGAACAGCGTGTCAACAGTCCTCAGGCACGTGATTTGGTTCGTCGGTTGAACCAGGCGGCAATTACTGTCCTGAACAACAAGAACCATATCCTGCCGCTTCATGCCGACAAAGCGCAGACAATTGCTCTGCTCGAAGTCGGAAAACCGGGAGAAACGGAAGCGTTAGCCAAACAAATGTCCCGCTATGTATCATTGGCGCGTTTTCGTCTCCGTCCCAATCAGACAGAAGAAGAGAGTCGGCGGTTGCGTGATTCGTTGGCTACTTATAAACGGATAATTATAGCCGTCAGCGAACAACGCTTGGCTCCTTATCAGCCGTTCTTTGCAAAGTTCGCTCCCGAAAGTCCGGCTATTTACCTGTTCTTCACTCCCGGTAAAATGATGTTGCAGATTCACCGTTCGGTGTCTCACGCTTCGGCAGTGGTATTGGGACATAGTCACAACAGTGATGTACAGCGTCAGACGGCGGATATATTGTTTGCCAAAGCCACTGCCGACGGACGATTATCGGCAAGTTTAGGCGGATTGTTCCCGATAGGTGCGGGAGTGACTATCACGCCAAAAACTCCTTCACATTTCGTCCCCGAAGAATATGGTCTTTCGTCCGCCCTTCTCAAAAAGATTGACACTATCGCGTTAGACGGTATTCAGCAGGGCGCTTATCCCGGTTGTCAGGTGGTTGTCTTGAAAAACGGGCATGTCATGGTTGATAAGGCTTTCGGCACTTATGCGGGAAAAGGCAGTCCCCGTGTCGAATCGACGGACATCTACGACTTGGCCTCCCTTTCCAAAACAACGGGGACGCTGCTTGCGCTTATGAAACTCTACGATAAGGGACGTTTTAACCTGACCGATAAGATATCCGGTTATTTGCCGTTTCTGCAACGTACTGATAAGAAAGATATAACGATTCAGGAAATACTGTACCACCAGTCCGGGCTGCCGTCCTGGCTTCCTTTCTATCAAGAAGTCATTGATAAAGAGAGTTACGACGGAAGATTGTTCAGCGTACGCAAAGATGCTCAGCATCCGGTGCGGATTGGAACAGCTACCTGGGCGAATCCGAAATTCAAGTTTAAAAGTGAATACATCTCTCCTATTAAAAAGGGTGACTATACAATTCAGATTTGCGACAATCTGTGGTTGAACCGTTCTTTCCGGAAAGTGATAGAAGAGAAAATAGTGGAAGCTCCGTTGAAACAGAAACGTTACGTATATAGCGATATAGGATTTATTCTGTTGGGAATGTTGGTAGAGCAGTTGGCGGGTATGCCTATGGAAGCCTATTTGCAACGTGAGTTTTACGGACCGATGGGGATGGAACGTACAGGTTACCTGCCATTGCGGCGTTTCTCTAAATCGGAAATCGTTCCTTCCAATAAGGATCGTTTCTTGCGGAAAGAAACCTTGCAAGGATTCGTACATGATGAGGCTTCCTCTTTCTTCGGCGGGCTGGCAGGCAATGCCGGACTTTTCTCTACCGCCCGTGAAGTGGCGCATCTCTATCAGATGTTGCTGAATGGGGGAGAGATAGATGGACAACGTTATTTGAGCAAAGAAACCTGCCAGTTATTTACGACAGGAGTGTCGAAGATAAGCCGTCGCGGTCTAGGATTTGATAAGCCGGATATGAAAGACCCGAAGAAAGGAAACTGTGCGTCCGTCGTGCCTGCCGAAACCTACGGTCATACCGGATTTACCGGTACGTGCGCATGGGTAGACCCTGTGAACGAATTGGTTTATGTCTTTTTGAGTAACCGTATCTATCCCGATGTCACCAACCGCAAACTCAATCAACTGCATGTTCGCGAACGGATACAGGAAGCGATTTATGGCGCAATGAAGAAAAAGTAATCATTCTGATAGAAAATAAAAAAGAAATGCCCTTCCACTTGCAACAGTAGAAGGGCATCTTTTTTAGAACGATACACCCAAGCGGAAGCCGAAGTTGCCCAATCCGTCTACACTATAATGCAGTACATCAGCCTTGTTGGTACCATAGCTGTAGTATAAGGCAAAGTGCAAGCCCGGACCGTATACCCAGGGGAATACGTTGATACCCACTTCAGGAGAAGCATAGAAGCCCCAACTGTTCTCTCTTGCTTCAAGCATATTGAAGTTGGAGCGTACTTTCGCATATTCAGCACCTAGTTTAGCGCTGACATAAGGTTGGAAGGAACCGCCGCGGTTCCACTGGTAACGTGCAGCAGCACCGAAAGGCAACTGGAAAATAGCATGTTGCTGGTCGGTAGTCACATCACCGCCTGCCATTTTGAACGTTTCACGGCCTACATATTCGTGGTTGCTGTGGTAGTTAAGGAAAAGTCCCAAACCGATGTTCGGAGTTACGAAATAACCACCTTCGAAGTTCATACCCCAGCCACTTGCCTTGTCTGCAAAATTATTGCTTAGCGGGGCATTGAACTGCCAGTCGATATTGGCATATCCATTGTCTGATAACTGTGCCTTAGCCGGCATGGCGAAGGCGATGGCAATAGCCGCTAAGGCTACCACCTTGAAGTATATATTTTTTCTTGTTTTCATAACAGTTGTAGTTGATTATTTGTTAGTAAGATAAGGGGACTGAGCGAATGACTGGTTGACAGCTTCCACAGCAAGATTGCGGTTGATAGCTTTAGAACCAGTGTCAAATCCGGTCAGGTAGCTTGTCCATACAACAGGTAGTTTTTTGTTTTCACCTTGGTCGGCATTCAAGTCCACCATTTCTGTCAGGAATGAGTTGGTGTTATAACTGTAAGTCACAGTGTACGGGTAGTACCATCCGCCACCCCAGTTTCCACCCCAGTAGCCGGGACCCCAGTAACCGGGATAACCCCACCACCATTCAGGTTGAGAGTAGCTGGTGAAATAATAAGTACTTGCGATGTAGCTTACTTGGATACCAAGATCAGCATCTTCTTTGGTATCAGCGGCTGTATAGCCTCTGGCTTCCATGTTTTCCGTGTAAGCGGCCAGAATTTGTTCAGCGCCTTCTCCTTCGAGATATTCAGGCTCTTTACTATCATTAATCACCAGGATTTGAGGTGCCAGAAAGAATGTAGGAACTTTGAAGTCAGCTTTCTCGTCGTGGTTAGTGTACACCAGATAGTTGTCATCCAGCTTACCCATGTCCGGGTCTTTTTCGCAAGAAGCGAGTGCAAAGACCGCCAATAAAATAGGAATTAATTTCTTCATATTTTTATAATGTTTAGGTTATATAAAAATCATACCCTGGTACCTTGGGGCTTTTGCAAGAAACAACAAGAAAAAAATAAAAAGGTTCGCTAGAAAAATAGTTTTGCCGGAAAATTAACATCTTACTTTTCGCTCCCGTCATCAAAAAAGATAAGCAATCTGCCGATGATTAGGCGGATTGCTCATCTTTTATAGTTTACTGGAATTTGTTTGGAAATCGGTTGTTAAAACAGAGGCTTTAATAATTCCGGTATTTCAACTTTATCAAGTTCCAGCTCGTTCACCCGTTGTTTGCCTGCCGGAGACAGGTGGAAATACATTTGTCGGCGGTCTTCATTTCCGAGTGTCCGGACAATCAGTTCTTTTTCTTCCAGTATCCGAAGCATCTTCGACGTATGCGATGGGCTCATGTCCGTTTGCTTTGACAGATTGGTGGCTGTCATTCTCTCCGTAGAGCACTTGAGAGTGCACAATATCATGGCCTCATTCAGCGATATCTGGTAGACTTTTTCAAATGCTGTTTCAAAGCTTGTCATGGCTCTGAATACGTCTCGCATTGCACATATTGTTTTCATCTCTTATTTGAATATAATTTTATTAGTTATTTCCGTTAAATAAACAGATTAACGTTGGCATTATCCGCTCGTTCCATATACGTTGCTACACCGCCGATGGTCACGTCGTCCAGGAGTTCTTCTTTTTTCACTCCCATCACATCCATCGACATCTGGCAAGCGATAAATTCCACTCCATTCTCCAGAGCTTGCTGGCGCAGCGATTCAAGCGAGTCGATTCCCTTCTCCTTCATGATATACCGCATCATTTTTCCGCCTATTCCACCCATGCTCATCTTCGAAAGTTTCAGCTTCTTAGAGCTTGAAGGCAGCATCATACCAAACATCTTTCCAAAAATATCTTTCTCTACTTTCGGCTTGTGCAACTTCTTGATAACGTTCAATCCCCAGAAGGTAAAGAAGATTGTAACCTTCTGTCCGGTGGCTGCCGCGCCATTAGCAAGCACAAAGGTGGCTAAAGCTTTGTCCAAATCATCACTAAACATGATAAAAGTTTTTCCTTTGCCATCATAAGAAGTAACAATATTACATGATTTTGGTTTTCCTTTTTCTATAATAACAACAGATTTTCCTCCGGATGCCTCTTTAGAAATCAACTGATTTCCGGTCGAACTGCACCATGCAGCGGCATCACGCGGGAATCCCGGGTCGGTTGCCGTAATCTCTATCCGTTCGCCCGAAGCCAGTCCGTCCATTGTCTTTTTCATTTTCAGAATCGGACCGGGACATTGTAGTCCGCAAGCATCTACCCGGATGGTTTTGGCGGTTGCAACAGGGGAGGCAGGTACGACAGGTTGTCCGGTTTGTGCTGTTGGCTCTTGCTGTATAGGCGCTTTTCCCGTTTCATTTTCATTGTCTTCGTGCAAGATGATAGGAGAGGTGGCGGCACGGTAAGTTTTCAGTCCACCCGAAAGATTGCGTACCTTATCAAATCCGTGTTGGGTCAAAATACGGTAAGCAAGATACCCCCGCAGCCCGACAGCACAGAACGTATAAATCATCCGGTCTTTCGGCAGTTCCGCCAGTCGGTCGCGAAGTTCATCCAGCGGAATATTAACGGCGCCCGGCAAACTACCTAAAGCAAATTCATCCGGAGTGCGGACATCCAGCAGGAATTTGTTCTCCATTTCAATGTCTCGCAGTTCTCTCCAGTACACAGGGTTCGTTCTGCCTGTAATAATATCTTCTGCCACATATCCCGCCAGTGCTACCGGGTCTTTGGCGGAAGAAAACGGTGGTGCGTACGCCTGCTCCACTTTCATCAAGTCATAGATAGTTCCCTCATGTTTGATGACAAGAGCGAGTTCGTCAATTCGCTTGTCCACTCCGTCGTAGCCTACAATCTGTCCACCGTACAGTCGTCCCGTCTGCTTGTCGAAAGTGATTTTGATACTCATCGGCATAGCGTCCGGGTAATATCCGGCATGGGAAGACGGATGGATGGTAGATGACATATACTCAATACCTTCCACCCGCAGTCGTTTTCCGGGCAAACCGGTAGAAGCCACTATCATGTCGAAAACCTTGGCGATGGAAGTGCCGATGGAACCTTCATAAGCAATCTTAGCTCCCAGTATATTGTCCGCGGCGATACGTCCCTGCCGGTTGGCAGGGCCGGCAAGATAATTGAGCCAAGGTTTTCCGGTAATCGGATGGCGGTATTCAATCGCGTCGCCAATCGCATAAATGGATTCGTCGGACGTTTGCAAATAAGCATTCACGGCGATTCCGCCGGCAGGGCCGATAGTCAGTTCGGCAGCCCGTGCCAGGTTCGTTTCCGGACGTACGCCAATAGATAAGATAACAATATCGGCAGCAATAGACTGACCGTTCTTAAAGTTGACCTTCAATCCTTTTCCGTTGCGCTCAAAAGAAGCTACGGCTTGTTCCAGATATAAATTCACTCCTTTATCCATCAGATGTTGGTGCACCAGTGAAGCCATTGAGAAATCAATAGGCGCCATCACCTGGTTGCCCATTTCCACAATCGACACTTTCGCCCCTTGCGCATGCAGGTTTTCCGCCATTTCGAGTCCGATAAATCCGGCTCCTACCACTACCGCTTTTCGCGGAGCATGGCTGTCGATATATGCTTTGATTTTGTCCGTATCCGCAACGTTTCTCAACGTGAAGATTCCGCTCAGGTCTATTCCCGGCAGGGGCGGGCGTACAGGGGAAGCTCCGGTTGATATTAACAACTTGTCGTAACTTTCCTCATACGTATCTTCGCTGCTTTGCCGTACTGTGACCGTCTTTCTTTTCCGGTCGATGAAAATCACTTCATTTTCCGTGCGGACATCAACACGGAAGCGTGTAGAAAATGCTTCGGGAGTCTGAACGAACAGTTTCTCGCGTTCTTCGATGACTCCACCTATATAATAGGGTAAGCCGCAATTGGCATACGATATATATTTCCCTTTTTCCAGAAGAATGATTTCTGCTGATTCATCTACTCGTCTGATTCGGGCAGCAGTGGTAGCTCCACCTGCAACGCCTCCAATAATGATTATTTTCATATATTTATTAATGTAAATAGTTTCCTAAGGAAATAACGAACTACATAGGTAAAATGTTCATGGATTTATTGAAAAAACTTATATTTACACACCCTGTCTTATGCGAACAGTCTCCTGGAGTGGGGGATAGTGGTGAAATAATTTATCAATCTTCTTACGTCGTTCATAATCCGTACGTCCTCATTTTCGGATATTTCTTTCTCATTTATCCTCATTCTTTAATTTTGAAATAGATATAGGACCGAATATTTCATCCGGAGTGGAGAAACGAGACATGAAGTATTCAAAGGACTTTGCCCCTTTGAACACCAACTTCAATCTGCGTGCGACCATACTTTTTGCAGTTCCTAGAGGACCAAGCAGGAAGATGCTTTCCCCTAAATGAGATACATATCCTTAGTTATTTCCATGTCGAGACCCTCATTCCAGTTATCCGGCTCTTCCTGCAAATAGAGCATTTGGTTCTCAGATTCCTGCTCTTTTCGGCTGTCATACACATAGCCTCCCATCAGCACTCCATCACTATAAAACTGGACGTAATCATCAATTGAACCATTAAGGATAGCCCATATTTTCTTTGCTCGCATAGTTTGCACGGGATGAAGTTTGGAATAACGATAACCGAGGAAACACTTGCCTATGGCTTGAATCTCGCCTGTCACATCGGCATTCATTACACCATGTGCAGCCTTGATAGTTTCATGACGCATTCGAATAAGTTGCTGCTTCATGGTTTCGTTGAAGTCTGAGAGCAACCTCTTGTAATTCTCATCCATCACAAACATATCGGCAAGGAGATTGCGACGCAATCCAATTAGCACACGCATCATCTCCAGTCCACTCGGTTTGTCAACACGGTGTCGTTCAATGTTTTCCTCCAGACCAATCATTGCATTCTCAACCTTCTTGATAGCGGGAGTGTCGAATATCTCTTGTACTGTCATATTATATTTGTTTTTGAATCGTATGCTGCATAACGTATGATGACTTGATTGCCTAATGAGGTATCAACTCCAATTCTTCATATCTGGATACATCTCTGTTATGAATTCCTTACCATAAATCCTCGTTTATTGATTTTATGGTTCAAAAAAAACAACAGCCTATGCCGAATATGGGCACAGGCTGCAAGAAGTGATGTGTTTTCAAGAATTTCAGTGATATATTTCAAGTTCTTTGAATAATTCTTGGATTTCCGTACATACGTATTCTATAATCTCAGAATCCGTGTTGCCAAAATCAATTAACCTTTTTCGTCCTAACCAATTCTTTTCGCTAACATATCCTCTATCTTCCAGCGTCTTTTTCACTTTGCTGTCGGAAACTTTTGGCTGGGCAGTTTTTGATTTACCTTCAAAAGCCTGCCGCACCTCGATATAACCTTCAGCAATGGTAATGCCGTATGCGGCATTTTCATTACTTCTCACTCTTCTGTTATTATCGTATCTACAGGTAGGAAATTTTTCAAGTACAGCAGATTCAATGTTTTTCACTCTGCTGGGGCTTATAGTATTTCTTGGTATGTTCAATATGGCATTATCTGCATCTGTAGGATAAAAAGTTTCTTGCTTGAATCGCAAAAGTGTTAGCAAACCATTATGATAGTTCTTGCCAAAAGGAATTAGCCATTGTGGGTGATAATAGAAATTCTCATGGAATTTGCATGAAAGATAGTTACACCCTTCAAGTTTTATTGCTGCATCAAAAATAAGTTTTGCTCTTTCTCCATATTCTTTGCTGTAAGCCAAACTTCCGAACCCCAAATACACAGGAGCAATCAAATGTAATCATTCTATTTTCCGCCACGACAATTTTATCGGCTGTTCTTCAGCCGATA
>ERZ778516.395-NODE-395-length-36535-cov-10.168174_pt1 | contig 36535 bp, 35 predicted proteins | sample MGYA00510342_ERZ778516 | MGnify/ENA primary metagenome ERZ778516 (study PRJEB29527, sample SAMN07138961) | mouse gut metagenome | material: feces | host: mouse | place: China:Nanjing | collected 2016-01-25 ...
TTGATCACGGTCATGCCCGGAATCGTTCTCATAAGAGCGATATCCTCGTTGCACTGATGAGACGCACCGTCCTCACCTACGGAGATACCTGCATGAGTAGCGCCGATCTTCACATTCAGATGCGGATAACCGATGGAGTTGCGGACCTGCTCAAACGCACGTCCTGCCGCAAACATGGCAAAGGTAGAAGCAAAAGGAGTCTTTCCTGCTGCCGCCAGACCTGCCGCCACCGTCATCATATTGCCTTCTGCGATCCCGCAGTCAATATGTCTCTCCGGAAAAGCCTTCTTAAATACGCCTGTCTTGGTCGCTCCCGCCAGGTCTGCATCCAGCACCACCAGATCCGGATACTGTGCGCCAAGCTCTGCCAGAGCATTTCCATAACTTTCTCTCGTTGCGATCTTCTTTACTTCTGACATAATGCTTCACCCACTTTCTCTAAATCTGCCATGGCAGTTGCATACTGCTCATCATTCGGGGCAGTTCCGTGCCAGGATGCCTGATGCTCCATGAAGGAAACGCCCTTTCCTTTTACGGTCTTCGCGATGATCGCCACCGGTTTTCCGGTTACCGTCTTTGCTTCCTCAAACGCCGCGCGGAGCTTGTCCATGTCATTGCCGTCATCCACGTTGATTACATGGAAATTAAATGCTTCGAACTTCTTATCGATGGGATACGGGGAACACACATCCTCGATCTTTCCATCAATCTGCAGTCCGTTATTGTCTACGATCACGACCAGATTATCCAGCTTTCTGTGGCCTGCCAGCATGGAAGCCTCCCATACCTGGCCCTCCTGAATCTCGCCGTCGCCAAGCAGCGTGTACACTCTGTAGGACTTGTGATCCAGTTTTCCTGCGATGGCCATACCGACTGCTGCGGAGATGCCCTGTCCCAGAGAACCGGAGGACATATCGATGCCCGGAATGTGCTGCATGCACGGATGCCCCTGCAGATGAGAACCCACATGGCGAAGCGTCACCAGGTCCTCCACCGGAAAATACCCTCTGTGCGCCATGGCGCTGTAGTAACCCGGAGCCGTATGGCCTTTGGACAGGACAAAACGGTCTCTGTCCGGATCCTTCGGGTTCTTCGGATCGATGTTCATTTCCTCAAAATACAGATAAGTAAAAATGTCTGCAGCCGACAAAGATCCGCCCGGATGGCCTGCTTTTGCACTGTGCACCGCAGTCACGATACCCTTACGGACTTCATTGGCCATTTTCTGTAACTCTAAAGTCTGCATGTTTTTCTCCCTTTCTTTGACAGATTTATACAATTCCATAGTATCACAAATGAAATAATTTTCAAGGGATAAAATGAACAGAATCTGTATGGAGCCATTTGGAAACGCCGGATTTCCGCAAGTTGTATTTATTTGCAGCTGCAACTGTATCTTTTTTCTTCCGGTCAGTCCGCATAATTTGTTCGTATTGTTTTTTTATGATTGTTTTAAGAGTTTTTATGATCGTTCTCTGCGGCTTTCTTTCGCCTGACAGGGCAAAAGCCCGGCAGATTCCCGCATAATCTCCCCGAACTGGGTACCGCAGTGCTTCATCTCCGTCAGTACCAGGTCAATCCCTTTCTCCGACCGATACCAGTTCTCCCTGCGGATCCCCTTCGTTACCACCGGACAGACCAGAATCTCCGCTTCCGGAAAGCAGACCTGATAATACAGGCTGGCGCGCCTAGCATGATAAGCCTGACAGCACAGAAGCGCCTTTTTCACCGACAGTCCCGCCGCATCGGTCACTTCCCGGGACCGCAGGGCATTTTCATAGGTAAACGTCGCCTGATCCTCTCTCCAGATACACGCTTCCGGCACCCCCTGAACCCTTAAAATATGATGAAAATACGCCCATTCCGTCTCATAAGCCGGATCGCCGGAAAAATGCCCGGTCAGCTTTGCATATTTTCCGGAGGGCAGAACCACCGGCGCACAGCCCGCTTTCCAAAGCTCCGCCGCATGAACCGCCAGCGCTCCTTCGTCGGAACCCGGAAGAAAGATGATGTCCGCAGGCTCCGGCTCATCCTCCAGAAAGATAAACTTCGTATACTCGTCTATAAAACTCATACCTTTAAGATACCGCTTTCTTCAATGGCGCGGACCGCCTTTTTGATCTCCTCCGCCGGATAGACCAGCGCCATGCGGACATATCCTTCCCCAAGCTCTCCAAAAGCCGTGCCCGGCACCACGATCACTCCGGTCCGTTCCATGAGATCCATGGCAAATTTTTCACTGCTCGTATAATGTTTCGGAATCGGCGCCCACACGAACATGGTCCCCTGCCCGTCCGGAACCTCCCATCCGATCCGGCTTAAACCTCTGCACAGCGCATTGCACCGTTCCTCATAGAGCCTGCACTGTTCCTTTACGCTGTCCTGGGGACCGGTCAGAGCCGCTATGGCCGCATACTGAACCGGCAGAAAGGTTCCGTAATCAATCTGGGAACGCACCTTTTTGAATTCCTCGATGATCCGTTCGTTTCCGACGGCAAAAGAGATGCGCATACCGGTCATATTATAGGATTTGGACAGGGAAAAGAACTCGATCCCCACATCCATGGCGCCCGGACAGGACAGGAAGGATTTTCCGGTCTTTCCGCCATAGACCAGATCTGCATAGGCATTGTCGTGCAGAAGAATGATCTGGTATTTTTCTGCAAATGCAACCGCTTTTTCATAAAAGCTGTCGTCTGCCACGGAACACACCGGATTCGCCGGATAGGAAATCAGCATGAATTTCGCCTCTCTGGCGTCTTCCTCCGGAATATCCTCAAAATCCGGAAGAAAATTGTTTTCTTTATAAAGGGGATACGTCACGCATTTTGCCCCGGTTAATTCCGGTCCGATGCGAAATACCGGATAACCGGGATCCGGCGCCAGAAACGTATCTCCCGGATCGCAGAGCGGCAGCGCAATATGCGCCATGCCTTCCTGAGAGCCATACAGACTCATGATCTGCTCCGGCTTCAGTTTCACGCCAAACCGCCTTTCGTAGAAGCTCTGAACAGCTTCCAGAAGCTCCGGACGGTCCGACAGGGCATATCGGTAGTTTTCCGGTATCCCGCACGCTTTCTGCATGGCTTCCATAATATGTACCGGCGGTTCAAAATCCGGCGTACCGACGGAAAAATTATAAACGGTCCGCCCCGCCTTCAGAAGTTCCTCCTTCTTTGTATTCAACAAAGAGAAAATCCCCTCTCCAATCCTGCCGGATCTTCTCGAAAATGTAAATTCCATTGAATTATGAAGCTCCTTTCCTTCGTTCTGATTTTCTTACAGCTTTATTGTATAAAAAAATACAGGAAAGTCAAGGTGTGATCCCCTGATTTCTTTCGCGACGCTCATGTCGCTTTGATCCCGCATCGCAAGTGCCGCTCTTCCAGGAAGAAACGCAAAAACTCTGTGATAGGGCTTGCAAATATACCCGTATTCTGATACAGTTATCTGTAGAACTACTGACAAAATACGATGAAGAAATGTGAGGTTTACAAATGTCCAATACATGTGATGAAACCAAATGCAACGGCGACTGCGCTTCCTGCGGCGGCGATGGTGTAACCGTAACCCTGACCCTCGATGATGACTCCACCATCGAATGCGGAATCGTCGGCATTTTTGATGCGGATAACCGGGAATATATTGCCCTTCTTCCGCTGGATGAGAACGGGCAGAATGCCGACGGCGAAGTCTTCCTGTACCGTTATCTGGTGGATGCTTCCGGCAACCCTCAGCTTGAGAATATCGAGAGCGATGAAGAATATGAGGCAGCTTCGGATGCCTTTGACGAGCTTCTGGATTCCATGGAATACGATGAACTGGTATCTGAGAAGGAACTGAACTGAAAAAAACGACAACGGACCGGACGGATACGCAGTATCCATCCGGTCCGTTTTTTATATCTGAGAACCGTTACTGATTTTTTTCATAGATGACCTTCAGACCTTTCAAGAGCAGTTCATCATCCAGTACCATGTCATGCCTGCAGTGGGGAATCAGGGCTCTGGCAAGTCCTCCAGTGGCGATAATCGTCAGCTTCTGCCCCATCTCTTCCTCCATTCGGTCCAGCATCCCGTCAAGAAGCGCTGCGTTTCCGTAAAAAACACCGCTCTTCATACAGTCTACCGTATTTTTCCCGATCAGCTTTGCCGGAGGCTCAATGCTGATCTTCGGAAGCTGTGCCGTCCGGTCGGTCAGCGTATCCGCCGAGATGCGTGCACCCGGAATGATGGCGCCGCCAATATAGTTCTTTTTCTCATCTACAATACAGATCGTGGTAGCTGTCCCCATATCAATGATCGCCGCCGGAACCGGATATTCATGGATGACCGCCACCGCATTGACGATCCGGTCGCTTCCCACCTGTCTGGGATCGTCCATCAGGATGTTCAGCCCGGTCTTCACTCCCGGCCCGATGACGATAACCTCCCGGTTCAGAATCTTTTCCATGGAACGTCTGACAGTATTCGTCACCGGCGGTACCACCGACGATATGATGCCTCCGTCCAGGTCATCCGTCTCGATGCTGTACAGTTCCAGAATATTTTTGAAGCTGATGGCATACTCCAGCTCCGTTCTTGTGGATACCGTAGAAAGCCGTTCCACAAAACAGATCTTCTCTTTGTCAATGCATCCTACTACAATATTGGTATTGCCGATATCAACTGCTAAAATCATATTGCTCTCACTCCTCGTATTTTTCTATATGGCACTCATGTTTCTTTGTCTTTCTGTTATAACTGATTCCAACCAGAAGCAGGTTCTTCAGATATCCTTCGCAGTTCTTCCGCATTTCCGGAATTGGATAAAAAGGTCTGCATATTCAGAAATATCACATGGCATTGATTTTGATACGGATCAGGACCCGCAGAAGCGAATTCCCGGTTGGATGGGTTCACATATTCGCCCATTCTGCCCTCCTCCTTTCCATATCCGGCCTTTCATCGTCATTCTCTGACTGATCTGTATTATCATACCATGTTTTTTCTGTAAAAAAAAGTCTTCCGCTTTACTTTTGCGGAAGCCTGTGTCATATTTATATGGAAGCCGGAACTGTACGGATCTTTTTTGGCATCTGCCTGCATCAAAGCACGCAGGACAATTCTGAATATTCAACGGAGGACAGCCCTATGTTAAAAAATAAACATGTATTACTTGGAGTAACCGGAAGCATCGCCGCCTACAAAGCCGCATCTCTTGCCAGCGCCCTGAAAAAACTGCACTGCGACATACAGGTCATCATGACCCGAAATGCAGCGCATTTTATCAATCCCATCACTTTTGAGACACTGACCGGAAAAAAATGCCTGACCGATACTTTTGACCGGAATTTTTCCTTTGAGGTGGAGCATATCTCTGTGGCAAAGCAGGCAGATCTGGCACTTATCGCACCGGCTTCCGCCAATGTCATCGGTAAACTTGCCCACGGCATCGCAGATGACATGCTGACCACCACCCTGATGGCATGTACCTGCCCAAAGCTCCTCTCACCTGCCATGAACACTGCCATGTATGAAAATCCCATCCTGCAGGACAACCTGCAGACACTGAAAAAATACGGCTATACGATCATAGAACCGGCAAGCGGCCGTCTGGCGTGCGGAGACACCGGCGCCGGGAAGATGCCGGAGCCCGAAGTTCTTCTCTCCTTTATCCTGAGAGAAATCGCATACGCAAAAGACCTGGCCGGCAAAAAGATTCTGGTCACTGCCGGACCGACCCAGGAAGCCATCGACCCGGTCCGGGTGATCACAAACCATTCCACCGGAAAAATGGGCTACGCCATCGCCCGGGCCGCCATGCTGCGGGGAGCCGATGTAACGCTGGTGTCCGGACCTGTAAACCTGTCCCCGCCGCCTTTTGTGGAGGTCATTCCGGTCCGGTCCGCTGAAGACATGTTTCAGGCGGTCACCGCCGCTTCCCGGGAACAGGACGCCGTCATCAAGGCTGCTGCCGTAGCAGACTACACACCGCTGGCCGTCAGCGAAGAAAAAGTAAAGAAAAAAGACGGGGAGCTGAGCATCCCTCTGAGACGGACCCGGGACATCCTGAAATATCTCGGCGAACACAAACGGGAAGGACAGTTCCTCTGCGGATTCTCCATGGAAACGGAAAACATGCTCGCCAATTCCAGGGAAAAACTTGCCCGCAAAAATGTGGACATGATCGTCGCCAACAATCTGAAAGTCTCAGGCGCCGGCTTCGGCACGGACACCAATGTGGTTACTCTGATCACCGAAGATCAGGTACAGGAACTGCCCCTTATGAGCAAAGAAGAGGTGGCACATGCGATCCTGGACCGGATCTTCCCGCATGCAGGGCACTGACCTGCAGCCGTCTTCAATACAAAAACCCCCGGAAAGCGGAATCTCATTGATCACGGCTTTTCTATCCTTTCACTACCCCCACAGTCCGGAGTTTCTTTAACGGCTTCACCAGGTCTTTCTGCTGCTCCATGACCATGTCGATATCCTTGTACGCAAAACGGCATTCCTCCGCCACATCATTTTTCTTATGCTTTCCAAGCACCACCTGACGTTCCCGCAGATCCAGGATCACCTGCTCCGTGGAAAATGCCGCCATGGCACCCGTTCTGGAATACGCCCTTCCTGCTCCATGGGAGGAGGAGCAGAAAGATTCCGGATTCCCAAGCCCTTCCACTACATAGCTGAAGGAACCCATGGCGCCCGGGATGACTGCAGTCTCTCCTGCCCTTGCCCTTGTGGCGCCTTTCCGGTGCACCCAGACGTTTTCCCCGTAATGATTTTCGATGGCTGCGTAATTGTGATGGCAGTTGATGATCTCCCCGTATTCCGCATCCACATCCGCATGCTTTTTCAGCTGTCTCGTCACGATCTCCATCACCCGGTCCAGCATCCGCTGACGGTTCTCATACGCATAATCAAGAGCCAGATTCATCCACCGGATATACTGCTTCCCTTCTTCTGTATCCACCGGTAAAAATGCCAGCCTCCATTCGTCCGGCACCTGAGAATACCATTTCTCATTCAGCTCCCTTGCCTTCTTATGGAAATGATCGCAGATCTCCTTTCCCATATGCCGGCTCCCGGAATGGATCATGATGCCAAGATACCCTTCTTCATCCACCTGAAGTTCAATGAAGTGATTGCCGCCTCCCAGCGTCCCTGTCTGATAATATCCGTCTCCAATCAGTCCTGTCAGCTCCGGATTCTGTTCATACAGTTCCATCTGCTCCTTTGCCCGGTCCAGAACTGCAGACTCCTGAGGCATCTTATAACGGTTTATCCCTGTCGGAATATTCCGCAGGATATCCCCGACCAGCAGCTGGATCAGAGAACCGTTTCCTGTCATGATTCCCTGAATCTGTGCAAGCTGCACATTCATGGGGACAAAGATCATGCCGCATCCGATATCCGATCCCACCGCATTGGGAATGATCGTCCCTTTTGCGGCAATGACGCCGCCGATCGGCATCCCCTTCCCCATATGCGTATCCGGCATCAGGGAAACCCATCTATGTACAAACGGGAGCTTTGCAAGATGAACTGCCTGCTCAAGACACCCTTCCTCTATCTTCTCCTCACTCGAAAGCCACACCCTCACCGGAACTCTTGTGTCAAATCGGTCATTGCTGATCACAAACATCTCTCTCACCTCTCCTTATCTGTATCCAAATCTTCTGTGATCTTCGGCAAGCCATCCGCCGTTTCCGTGCATCGCTTACCGTTAACCAGATATTACCACAGAAATTCCGCGTGATCATTTAAAAAAAGGTGCGAACTGTGTTGCCTCTCCTTTCTGCCGCTCTTTCGTTCACAAATGCTTCTTTTTGCCCCAAAGCCAGGAATCATCCGCAATCATTTCAGACGTGCGCATTTATCATTTCGTTCATAAACCAGAGCAAAAACCTGCTGCTGTCTTCTGAGGATCTCGCTTTCCGGTGTTTCCGGTTTTTCTGCAAACTCCAGAACCTCATCCGTAATCGTACGAATCTTTTCCTCCAGATCAGACAAAAGTTCGGAGCTCATGGGGTCGGAAGAATGCTCTTCTACAGTTCCACCACCTTCGTCGCAACCGTTTCCCGGAAGCGCACATCATGCTCCACCACCAGCATGGTTGGCCTGCAGGAGAGCAGCAGTTTCTCGATCTGCATTCTGGAAAACACGTCGATATAATTCAGCGGTTCATCCCAGATATACAGATGGGCCGGCGTCATGAGACTGGCTGCCAGCAGCACTTTCTTCTTCTGACCCTCCGAATAATTCTCCATGGGCTTTGTAAACTGTGTCCGCTCCAGATCCAGCTGCCGCAGGACTGCGCAGAACAGGCTCTCTTCCAGCCCCCGGTCCTGACAGAACGCCCGGATGCTCCCTTTCAGAAAAGACGTATCCTGACTGATATAAGAAACCGCAAGTCCGGAAGCGGTCTTCAGAATGCCGCGCTCTGTCAGTTTCAGTTCCCGAAACGCCTCTTCCCGGTCGGATGCCAGACTGGCAAGAACCGCATGAATCAGACTGGATTTCCCGCACCCGTTCTCTCCGTTAAGAAATACCCGCTCTCCCTGCTGTATGGTAAAACACAGCCCTTCAAAGACGGGCTTTAACGCCCCCGGCCAAAAAAGCCCGTATTCGTCCGCCCATACCAGACATTCCTTATGATGCTTCATGGGCGTCAGCTTCAGATCCGCAACCTGCTCCACATCCTGCAAAAGCCCTTCCTTTTCCTTGATCTCCCGTTCCATCCGCCGTTCCATCTGCCGGACCCGGCTCTGCATCTTCTTCGTCTTCATGCCGATGTATGGCCGCCGTCCCACGAGATTCTGATCCTTCACAGGATCCACCCCGATCTTGCTCTTCTCGCTCTTATCCGCCCACTGCCGGCTCCTGTCTGCCGCCTTCCGAAGTTTCCCGATCTCCTTCAGATGCTTCTCATTTTCCATCTGAACAAATGCATCCTTGCGCCTCTTATTCTCCCACCAGCTGGAAAAACTGCCGCTCTGCACCTCGATGGACCGGCGGTTTAAGACCAGCACATGGTCCACACAGGCATCCAGAAGATCCCGGTCGTGAGACACCAGGATAAAGCTCTTCTTTCCCATCAGGTAGGCCTTCACGGTCTCTCTGGACGCCCGGTCCAGATGACTGGTCGGCTCGTCAATCAGCAGGAAATCGTGCGTTCCCGAAAACAGCACGGCCAGCATCACTTTCGTGCGTTCTCCCTGACTGAGCGTCCCAAAAGGACGGTAAAGCACTTCCGCGTCCACATGCAGACGTTCCAGCTCACAGCATACCCGCCAGAACTCGCAGTCCGCTTTCATATACTCCAGAAGCTCCAGACCGCACTGTTCCATATGCTCCGGGCGAAGTCTGCAGGGAAAATATGCAAACCGGACGCTGGAATGGATCTTTCCGCTGTATTCATATTCTCCAAGCAGCAGTTTCAGAAACGTTGTCTTGCCTTTTCCGTTCCGTCCAAGAAATCCCAGTTTCCAGTCCGTATCAATGGAAAAAGAAACATGTTCAAAAACAAAATCCGGACTGCCTTCATAGCAGAAGGTCAGATTGTTGATACTGATCTGCGACATAGATCCTCCTTTCTGTTCTCCAATAAAAAAAGAACCATCTGTTGCCAAATGATTCCGAATTACATACTCCAGCCTCTGCTTTTACAGACATATCCAAACGGCACGGAATTCCTGCACGCACACAGCTTTGATCCTGACGCGCCTGCCGTACCTCTCCGGCAGTTTTGAAATGCCGGACAGATCCATCAAAAAAAGAGAGATTATGAGAACATAACCCGCTTTTGGCAACATGACAAAACAGTATCCTTCCGCTTCGCAGAACGATACCTCTGACAACAAGTCCCATGTTTTCAAAAGCCGGTTATTTTCTCATCCTTTCACCTCTCTCTTTATCACATACATTCCTCCTGTCCTGCTGCCGCCTGAACAGACGGCAGCAGCCGACAGGTCTTTCTCATTATACTACATCTGTCTGTTTTGTCAATCCGATTCCGAAAATGCTTCCAGCTTCGCCGACTCCTGTGCGAATAATTTCCGGCTGTAGATCTGCCCGATCAGCGCCTCTGCCTCCTCATACAGCTTCTGACGCTCCTCCCGGTCCGTCTCCGGATCCAGCCCGGACATCCGGTACATCAGCGCCTCTGCCTGATCCGCCAGTATATGGTCCTCTCTGTAATTTCTGACGGTATATCCTTCGGAAAGCAGCTCATTGTCATCGCGCCCCGGCAGATAACTGTCATATGCCTGCGCTCCGGATGGTTGATAAACGCTCCCGGCTTCTGCTTCTTCAGATACCTCGCGGAAGGTTCTGTTCTCACTGTCCTCCACCAGCCCGGACATAACCGCCTTCCATATGGATGCCGGATACGTCGCTCCGTACAGATTCTCCAGAATCCGCGGCTCGTCATAGCCCACCCATACACTCATGGAATAATCCGGCGTGACCCCGCAGAACCATCCATCCTTACAGTCGTTGGTCGTTCCCGTCTTACCGGCCGCCTCCACATCCAGATCCCATTTCATGGAAGCAGCCGTTCCGGACTGAATGACGCCCTTCATGATTTCAACCATACCGGCAGCCGCCTGTGCAGAATAGACCTGTTCCGTTTTTGGTTCCCGATACAGTTCCACCCCGTCCCGGTCCTTCAAAGATACCAGGCAGGTAGCACGGTGATATTCTCCCTGGTTGACCAGCGTGGAATATCCGTTTGCCATCTCAACGGCAGTCGTCCCGTAGGTCAGTCCGCCCAGGGCGGACGCCGGATAATCATCATCCGGAACGAGCCTGGCAAATTCCATCTTCCGGACGTAGGAAAGTGCTTTTTTCGGAGTCAGACTGCAGAACAGCCACCAGGCACAGCCGTTGACGGATTTTTCCACCGCCCTGTCCAGACGCATGCTGCCTCCCGGCAGCGCTGCAGCCTCCGCTCCCATCTCCTTTGCCTTCGTGATATTGATATTCCGGAGCATGGATTCTGCCGTATAGCCATTGTCCAGCGCCGGCGCATAGACTGCCAGCGGCTTGAAGGAGCTGCCCGGCTGCCGGTAGGACTGATACGCCCGGTTCAGTGTATACACATCCGTCTCCTGGCTTCTTCCTCCCACAATGGCAACCACCTTATGCGTCTGGTTGTCAATCACCGCTGAAGCGCTCTGAAGGGCATAGATCCCTTCTTCTCCGGTCTCTTCGTCAAATGCCAGGGTTTCATCAATGGTCTTCTGCAAAAGCTCCTGCTTTTCCTGATTCAAAGACGTGGCGACCACATAGCCTTCGGTATACAGTTTTCCCCGGCAGGTCTCGTACATATCGTTATAATGCTCCACATACGCCCGGTATGTATCCATGGTTTCAAATTCATACCGGAATGCAAAACCGTCCAGCCCCATGAGATACCGGACCGCGCAGTCCACCGCATACGTCGTCTCATAATTCTGCAGTTTCTCCTCCGGCCGGGGACACAGCACGATCTTCTCACTGCATGCTGCCAGACGTTCCTGCTCCGTGATAAATCCGCACTCCTGCATGTCTGCCAGAATCTTGTCCCTTCTTTGCAGCGTGTTTTCCCCGTGCTCCACCGGATCATAATAGGAAGGCGCATTGGGAATCGCACACAGATACGCAGCTTCGCTCAGACTCAGCTCGCCGGAAGGCTTCCCGAAATAACTGACTGACGCTGCTTCGATGCCGTAACAGCGATTGGAAAAATACGCGCCATTTACATAAAACTCCAGAATCTGCTCCTTGCTGTATTTCTTTTCCAGTTCTATGGCGATCAGGATCTCCCGCGCCTTCCGTTCCATGGTCACTTCGCTGGTTAAAAACACGCTTCTGGCAAGCTGCTGCGTGATGGTGCTGGCCCCGTGCTTTTCTTCCCCTTTGGTAACAAAGTACCGCCAGCACACTCTCAGAATCCCGTTCAGGTCGTACCCGTCATGCTCCCAGAAACGCCTGTCCTCAACGGCCGTAAACGCCTGGATCACCTGTTTGGGAATCTCTTCATATTTCAGATAATCCGCATTGGCATCCACAGACAGCTTACTGATCAGGGCCCCGCTGTCATCATAGATATAGCTGCTCAGGTTCTTTTTAAAGGTATCCGCATCGGATTCTGCAACTGCACGGACTGCGTCCGTATGATATTCCAGATAGACAGGATAATATTTATAATACAGATAACCGCACACCGCACAGACAGACAGCAAAAGCAGCACGAACAATATCAAAAATATTTTACAGATCTTCTTGAACACTTTCAAAAGGATTCCTCCAAAAATATTTTTCAAGAACATTATACTACTATCCTATGATTCCTGCACCATTCTCATTCCTGAATTTTTGAAATGCATGCTGCAGATGCCATGAGAACAAATTGAATTTATCCGGAATCCGGAGTATAATCAAAACAGAACGCTGCAAAGAGGTGAGACGCCATGTCCGAATTCCAGGAACTGATCAAATCCTTTCAGAAAAGCCGGAACTATGTCCGCGATTTCCTGATCTACGGTTTTAAATCCAGAGATGATTTTTCCATAAAAAGCGGCAGGACCTATGACAATGAGAGACGCCGGATTGAATCCTGGCTGTCGGAATACATACAGACGGAATACGGCCCGCAGGGAAAGACCGTTTCTCTGGCGCTGGACAGCAACCTTCTTGACACCAACCCCCTCTACCGGGTCTGGAAATCCAGAAGCTTTACCGACAACGACATCATGCTGCATTTTTTCTTTCTCGACCTGTTCCGGGACGGCAGCTCTTATACCATCGACGAACTCACAGACCGGATCCTGGAGGATTACGGAGTTCTGTTTGAAACCCAGCTCGTGCGCAGGAAGGCAAATGAATATGTGAAGGAAGGAATCCTTGCTTCCTGTAAGAAGAACCGCCGGCTCTTTTATTCCATGCATCCGGAACCGGCGCGTGCGATTCCCGATCTTCTCCCGTCCCTTCTCCGCGCGGTCTGCTTCTTCCAGCTTGCCGCCCCCTTCGGCTTTATCGGAAGCACGATTCTGGACAACCGGAAAATAACGAACGACACCTTTCTGGTCAAGCATGGATACTGTGGCTTTACTCTGGAAGACGAGATTCTTTCGCTCCTTCTGAAAGCTGTCCATGAGCAGCGCATGGTCCGTCTGGTAAACCGAAGCTGCAAGACCCGGCATACGCTGGAGGAAAAAATACCCATTGTCCCTCTTCAGATCTTTGTAAGCACCCGGACCGGAAGAAGATTTCTGTGCGGTTATCAGCCTGTCAGACGCAGATTTTCCACCCTGCGGCTGGACCAGATCCAGAAAGTCACGCTTCTGGAACCCTTTGCCGATTATGCGTATTATAAAGAAAAACTGAAAGGCAATCTTCCCTTCTGCTTCGGAGTCTCTTTCGGCGCCGCCCACGAGATGGACACCATCCGGCTGACGCTCTCAGTCCGGGAAGGCCCTGAAGATTATATCATCCACCGTCTGGAGCGCGAGGGAAGAGGCGGTACCGTCACCCGTGTGGAGCCGGGCGTCTGGTCCTATGAAATCACGGTCTTTGACGGCAATGAACTCATACCCTGGATCAGGACTTTCATCGGCAGAATCCTCTCTTTTGAGAGCAGCAGCCCTTTTCTTCGGCGGAAATTCTACCACGACCTCAGAGAAATGGCCGAAATGTATGATCTTTTATGATACTTTACCAGCAGGAATGGAGTACTGATACCTATGGAACTGTTTTCCGAAATCTATAACTGTTATTATCAGATCGTCGACCGCATTTTAAAAGAAGCCGAAAAGAATCCGGTCACAGAAAAAGAGATCCGCCGGATCTGTACGGACATGGGCTTTGCAGAAAGCAGCCTCTACGTCCTTCCAAAGCTTGTAAACGGAGAATGGCAGCTTCTGTCCTTTGACAAAACTGCCGGCCGAAGCCGCACAGCGGCGCACGGCGCCATGCCGTTTACTCTGCTTCAGCGTTCCTGGATCCGGACGCTCATGCAGGATGAACGGTTCCGCCTGTTCTTTACAGACGAAGAACTGCCGGTACTGGAGCGTTACGTGGAGGATGCCGGGATTCTCTGGAATGCCGAAGATTTCCGCTTCTATGACCGGTATGACGGCGGAGATGATTATTCCTCTTTTGCATACCGACAGCATTTCCAGACATTGCTCACTGCGATCTCCCGGCGGCAGTATGTACATATCTCCTACCAGTCCATGAAAGGCCGCCGCATTACGCACCGCTATCTGCCTCTGAAGCTGGAGTATTCGGTCAAAAATGACCAGTTCCGCCTGCTGGCAGTCCCGGAAAACGAACGGCATTCCATCTATATCCGCATCATCAACCTGTGCGGGATCACGGAAGTAAGGCTTCTTCCCCGGTATGATCAGGAGGATTATGATTTTGAAAAGGTAATCCGGAAATCCTACTATCACGAGCCGGTCCGCCTTCTGATCAGGAACCGGAGAAATGCCCTGGAACGGGCCATGCTTCATTTTGCCAACTATGAGAAGCGGACCAGAAAGGCAGATACGGACACCTGGGAATGCCTCATCTATTACAACAGCTCCATGGAGACCGAGCTGCTCATTGAAATCCTTTCTTTCGGACCCGCCATTCAGGTGCTCGGGCCGGAAAGCTTTCTTGCACAGGTGAAAGCACGCATGAAACGGCAGATGGAACAGTTATCTTCTGCTAAATCTTCCCCCTCCTGAACTGGTCGATCATTTCTCTGGTCAGGCTGACCCCGTCGTCCTCCAGAGGAATATCCTCCCGTTCAAACCATTCTGCCACGGCAAGCTCCGTCCGGTCCAGCGTAATCTCTGTACTGCCGTCCACTTCACAGACAAAGCCGCAGAGCAGCGTAGAGGAGAAGGACCAGGGCTGGCTCTTATAGTAACGGATATTTTTTACCTTCAGGCCAACCTCCTCCATCACCTCTCTCTGTACGGTCTCTTCCAGTGTCTCACCCACCTCGGTAAATCCCGCCACAAGCGCATAGTTCACCACGCCCGGACGGTTGGCATATTTGGTCAGAAGCAGGCGGTTTTTATCCGTCACCGCCACAATCACCCCCGGACAGATCTTCGGATACACCAGATTGCCGCATTTCTCGCAGCGCACCATCCGTTCCACGTGGTCCGGTACCATGGGCGCCCCGCAGCCTCCGCAGAACCGGTTGGCCCGGTACCAGCCGTCAAGCTGCTGGCCGGTAATCCCTGCAAATCCGCGGTACTGCGGTTTTGCATTCCGAAATACCGGGGGTTTCTCCCATGTATAACCCTCCGGCGTTCTCTCCAGCCCGCTTTTCAGAAGAAAGAACCGCTCCTTGCTGATGGAAAACAGATAGGTCATCTCCTTCTTTTCCTGATCAATCTCCCTCACCTTCGGAAAGCAGATCCGTTCCTCTTCAAAACGGCACAGTGCGTCTCCGTTTTGATAGACCAGAAGCCAGTCTTCCGGCTCAGGAAGCTGTTCTGTGTAATGATTGTCATACTTTTTTGGTGCAATATCCTGTATCATCTTGATTCTCCCTTTGCATTTTACACTTTATCTTTCTGTCACCATCGCCTGCAGTCCCGGCCTGCGAAGAAATCTGTTCTCATTATAACGGCTCCGTATATTTCCCGCAATCCTTTTCCGATACATTTCTTTTTCCGTAAATTTTCACCAAAAAAACCGATAGTATCTTGCATATTTTCAAACAGATGCTATAATAGAGGCAAGTAAATAATAGCGAAGTAGAATCTTACGCGTTAAGTGTCCGTGGATGGGGAGTTGTCACGGAACGAAAAGCCCTTGAGGTTTACGATGTTTGATTCGCACCCGTTGCTACATATGAGTACATCTCAGATGTGGTGCCTGAAAGATATTATTTATGTACTGTTACTTATCATTTCAGCGGAGGATTGATCCTCACCATGGAAGGAATTTCCTCCCACCCTGCATTTCATCTATGGAGGTGTATTTTTTATGCAGATTTCAAAAGAAGCTCTGGATCTCCGGAGCCAGCTTTACAACCTTCGGAAGGTTCCGAACCTCTGCATGTGCGGCCTGCTGATCGCGCTTTATGTGGTACTGTCCTTCTGCAACATCGTACTCTCTCCCACGCTGGAGATCCGGATCGGCTTCCTCGCGTTTATCGCAGCCGGTATGGCCGGCGGCCCGGTCATGGGATTTGCGGTTGGATTTCTTGGGGACATGCTGAACTGCCTTGTGAGAGGATTCGCCTATTTTCCAGGCTTTTCCTTAAGCTATGCGCTGGTAGGAGCTCTGTGCGGCCTCCTTCTTTATAAAGCCAGAGTAACCAAACTGCGCGCAGCGGGCTGTGCATTTGTAGAGTATCTGATCAGTATTACGCTTACCTCTCTCTGGCTGTATCTGATGTACGGAACTCCGCTTCAGGTACTGCTGACCAGCAGACTGATCAAATGTACGCTGAATTTCTTTGTAAATATCGTAATCATCTACGTATTTATTGAAGCATTTCAGAGAATCATCCGTGTGGCGCTGCCCGCACGCAGATGACCTCTTTATAACTCCCGGATATTTTAAGAAGGGACTGTTGCAACATGTGATCCTGTCTGTATGCCCGGCGGCCGCATTTCATAGGGCGGCCGGAACAGTCCAGGATACATTTCACAGCAGTCCCTTTGATCATGTATTCAGAAAAGCTTTACGACTGCGGTTCCATCAGTCCGAACTTCACAAACGCATGGTATAATCCGTCGTTTTCCACGCTGTCTGTGACATAGTCCGCCATTTCCCGGATCTCCGGACCGCCGTTTCCCATGGCAATACCGATCCTGCAGTATTCCAGCATCGGTATGTCGATCTTCGCATCTCCAACAGCAATCGTGTCTTCCGCGTCTGCCCCAAGGTATTTCAGCAGGCGCTCGATCGCATTTGCCTTCGTAATTCCCTTCACTCCCAGATCCCCGAATAATGCGGTCTCTCCGACTCCGCCCCAGGTCCCGTTCGCCATATCCGGAAACTGTTCCCTGGTATCCAGAAAGTCCTGATAACTGTTCAGCAGATAGCTTACCTTGTTCAGATCGTCCCGGTAGAGTTCTGCACCGCTGATCATACTGGTAAGGAACGTACCGGAAGATATCTCTTCGTCTGTCTCCTCCACGCCCTTCCTTCTGCTGTACTCTTTGAGCGTGGGCACACACGTCTCTTTAAAATGTTCGCTGGCAAACAGTCCGTTATTGCTCTCCAGATAGAATTCCAGCTTCCGGCTGTGCAGCCAGTCCACAATCCGGCGGCACTGTTCCAGAGTGATCAGCTGATGCATGACCACATGCCCGTGGTCCTCCACATAGCTTCCGTTTCCGCCCAGCATGCCGTCCAGCCCGATCTCCCACAGCTCCGGGTATACCTCCGCTTTGCTCCTGCCCGTACACATATAGACCCGGTGACCGTTCGCCCTTGCCGCCCGGATTGCCTTTACTGCCGACTCCGGCAGATCATTGTTATAATCCACCAGAGTCCCGTCCACATCCACAAAGATCACTTTTCCTTTTTGATTCATCTGTCCTCTCCTCTTCCTCTGAAACTCTCTATTCGTTTTCCACCTGAATCTGGCACACTTTCATGGCTTCCAGCGCATTTTTATGACTTTCCGGGGTCACGCCTGCACAGCAGGACGCATCCACCACAATCTCCGCTTCCGGAAGAAAGGCTTTGGCAAGAAGGGCATTGGAGATCACGCAGATATCCGTGCACAGCCCGATAAACGTAATACGCTCCACCGTATCTTTTCTGTCTGCTTCCTGCAAAACCGCGCCAAGCCCGGAAGAGCCGAACGTCACCTTGTCAATGGGTGCTTCCTGACAAAACGGCGCCAGTTCCGGACTGATCTGCCATCCGTCTGTATCCCGGATGCAGTGGGGTACCGGAAGCTTACGCCCCTCCTGCGTGTCCATATAGTTCTTCCCATGGGTGTCTCTGGTAAACAGAACCCGTCCCTGAAAATTTTCGATCTTCTCTTTTACCTTCGGCACGATGGCCACTGCTTCTTTCGTCCCCAGCGCTCCGTCAATAAAATCATTCTGCATGTCCACAACCACTAAAATATTCTGCATAACTGTCTCCTTCATCTTGTTGTCTGCAAATAAACTGCATTTTATTTTCCGGCACAGTCTGAAGCTGTACCTGTCAGAATCTCCAGCCCGTGTCCCAGCGCCGGCAGGATGTATTCCAGACTCTCCCGGACTGCCTTCGGACTCCCCGGAAGATTGATGATCAGCGTCGATTTCCGGATGCCTGCTGCCGCCCGGCTCAGCATGGCTCTTGGAGTGATCGTCATGCTGTAGGCACGGATTGCCTCCGGAATTCCCGGCGCCGGCCGCTCTACAATATCCGCCGTGGCTTCCGGCATACAGTCTCTGGGCGAAAACCCGGTCCCTCCGGTGGTCAGAAGAAGTTCCGCCACCCCTTCATCCGCAATGCGCGCCATCTCCTTCGCAAGCATCTTCCGGTCATCCGGAAGCAGGATGCTGTGTACAACCTCGTATCCGTTTTCCTCCAGAAGCTCCCTGATCACCGGACCGCTTAAATCCTCCCGCTCCCCTGCATATCCAGAATCACTGGATGTAATAATCGCTGCTCTCATCTTACACCTCCGTCATGTAAATCGCACTGCCGCCACCGGTCTTTATCCGATGCGCGGCCAGTTCCCCTGTAACCCGGGGCTGCTCCTTTTCATTATCATATAAAGCGGCTGTTATTCTGTCAAATATTTTTTTCAGACTGACGCAGACTGCAGGTCATGCTTTACTCAATCCGGAAAGTACAGAAAAAGCAAGTTTTTCCGCAGCCGCTTTTCCCGTCTCCTCCGCCTGCAAGGTCACGCTGTCCACAATCTTATGGACATGATGACAGTTTCCGCACAGACTGATCCAGTCCGGGAGCCTGCCATCCTGCCCAAGTCCCTTCAGGATCCTCCGCTCCGGAATCAGCCCCACTGCGCTGATCAGCGTATCACAGGAAATATACTTCTCTTCTTTTGTCCGGATATTCCGGACAGTCACTCCGGCAAGCCTTCCCTCCCCATGCACCGAGGCGATGGTGGACGACAGGATCACCGGAATCCTGTATTTTTCCAGACAGTCCCTGCGGTTTTTCAAAAGTCCGCCGCAGACGGAATTTTTCTCAATCACGGCAAGCACTTTTTTTCCCTCCAGAATCATCCTGCGGGCAAGGATCTGTCCCATATCGCCGCTGCCCAGAATCACTGCTTCTTCTCCGATGCCGGCATGGCATCGGTTGATCAGGTACTGTGCCTCTCCCGCAGTGTAGATACCGGAAGGCCTTGTTCCGGCAGCCGTCAGAGACTGAAAGGAACGCTCGTAGCAGCCGCTGGCAAGAATCAGATGTTCAAAATGGATCCGGCAGCGTCCGGTCTTTGGCCCGACTGCCAGCAGAGTCTTATCCGGATACGCTTCCAGAGCAGATGTATCCGGCAGAAAAGAAATACCGGACGCTGCAAACGGCCCGGCAAACCTCTGCATATATTCCATGCCGGTCAGATCCGAGGAAAAACGGGTAAGGCCAAAGCCATGATGAACGCATTGCCGCAGTACGCCGCCCGGCTCAGACTCCCGTTCCAGCACAGTGATGCAGTTCCCGGCTTCCCCTCCGGGCAAAAGCTCAGAAAGTCTTTTTCTGGCGGACAGAGCGGCTGCCATCCCTGCCGCCCCGCCGCCCACGATCAGAATGGGGCTGTTAATCATCTTCCGTTCCTCCCGGTCCATGCGCAAGATAACAGGAATTTCCTCCGTCTTTTGTGATCTGTCCGCATGGTACGGACAGATGTTCTGCCAGAAGCGCTGCGATCTTTGCCGAACAGTAACTGCCCTGACAGAGCCCCATACCGCTCCCGGTCCGCCTCTTCACGCCATCCAGGGTGACAGCTCCCCTTTGAATGGCGTCCCGGATCTCCCCTTCGGTGACCTGTTCGCACCGACACAGGATTCTCCGGTATTCTGGTCCGTCCAGATATTTCCGGTATCTCCGGCGGGGAGGAAGCTCCTTTGGTTCTGCATTCCCCCGATCCAGAAATTCAAGAATCCTGCAGCTGATGAGTTTTCCCAGCTCATCGGCGCAGGTAAGCCCAGGGGTCTTGATCCCGATCAGACTGATCATACCGTTCTCTGTCTCTGTAACCAGCGGCTCCAGACCACACAGACGCATCCGGGGGCTGTCCGTCCTGTACGGATTCGGGCGGAGCCCGGCAAAACTCCGGACCCGCGTACTGCCGGAAAGTCCAGGAAAGAGCCGTTCGCTCTCCCTGTACAGCTTCTCACAGCCTGCAAAAGACGTAGCCAGAGGCGATTCTGCATTCGCCGGGCGGCTGACGGCGCCTGCCAGCAGCTTTCCATTTACCGTGGGAACCAGCGTGATTCCCTTCCCTTCTTCCTCTGTCTCGCTGAAGATGATATGCCCGGGCGCATGTCTGACCTTTGGTTCCAGCAAAAGATACTCCGCCAGTTCCGGGCGGATCCGTATCTGCGGCTCCCTGTAAAGCCCCTGTACTCGATCCGCCAGAATCCCGGCACAGTTGACAATCGTACGGCTTCGGACCAGACGGTTCTGGTTGATCTCCAGGCAGAAATATCCTTCTTCTTTTCGAATGGCGGTTACCTCTGAACAGAATCGTGTTTCGCAGCCCAGCTCCCCTGCCGCTTCCCAGGCAGCGATTCCCAGCTCCCACGGATGAACGGTGGCGGTAGAAGGGGCGTAAAGCCCCAGAGTAACCTGAGGCGTCAGCCCCGGTTCCAGACAAAGCAGTTCCTGTCTGGGCAAAAGGCGAAGCCCCGGCACGCCGTTCTCCATTCCCTGCCGGTATTTTTTCTCCACGGTCCTGTCCCCTTTCGGCCCGCAGCTCACCAGAAGAGAACCACAGCGCAAAAACGCCACCTCCCGTTTCCTGCAGAACTCCTCCAGTTCCCGGTTGGCCTTTAAAGTCAGACTGGTTTTTAAGGACCCCGGATGATTATCATACCCGGGGTAGATGACAGCCATATTGGCTCTGGAAATCCCTGTGCATACATCCTCCCGTTTTTCCAGAAGCAGCGTGGAAACCGAACGCCGGGAAAGATTCAGGGCGCAGAAGCAGCCCAGAAGCCCGCCGCCGATGACCGCCGTGTCAAACAGAGGAATCGGAAGGTCCTTTTTCATAAAGAATGCCTCCTTAAAAACGGCATCTGACTCTACCGGGATTCTTCAGCGTATAACCGCCCAGCATCTCCAGCTTCCGGGCAAATTCCTCTCCTCTTAAGATCTCCAGCATCTCCTGTACCAGCGGCGTATCCCATGCGCTGTCCGGAATCAGAAGGTCATACTGCTCTGTACCGATCGGGATAAATGTAAGATCGTACATCTTTGCCGCCGGACTGATCCCCATCCCCGCGTCTGCGGAACCGGACGCGATCTGAGCCGCAACGGATGTATGGGTAAATTCTTCCCTCTCATAACCGTAGATGGAAGAACTGTCCAGGCCGTGTTTCGCACACAGATAATCCATCAGAATCCGCGTCCCGGATCCCTTCTGCCGGTTTACATAACGTATTTTGGACGCGGTAAGCGATTCCATTCCCGTAATCCCCTTCGGATTGCCCTTTGCCACCATAAGTCCCTGTGTTCTGCCGACACACTCCACAAGGCGGACGCCTCCGCCCGGAAAATATTTGCGTACAAAGGACTCGTTATAGGTTCCGTCCTTTTCATTCAGCAGATGGATGCCTGCCACATGTGTCTCCCTGCGGCGGACAGCCAGGATCCCGCCCATGGAGCCGGTATGTGCAGAAGCCATATAATACGATGTATTTTTCCGATGGAGCAGATCTGCGACCTCATCCAGAAGCGGATCATGACTGCCTATGGCTACCAGTGTATTCTTCAGCTCCTCATGCGGACGCAAAAGACGGACCGTAACCTCGCTTCCGGCCTCATAACCCTCCAGCCCCTGGGGGATGGTGAGGATTCCATCTGCCTTCATAAAAGAAGACACCACGCCGCTGCCTCTGTTCAGAGGCGTCGCAATCAGACGCCCGTCCACATACCCCATACGCACCCGGACAAACTCCTGATATTTCAGACCCGAGACCACCGGGCGGGAAAGCTGTGCCTGAACGGTCTCCTCCTGACGGGCCGGCTGATGGTTCATGTACGCAATGATCGGCTTCAGAAGCTGTTCGATCACGATGATTCCCGAGACCGGATAGCCTGGAACGCCCAGAATGGCTTTGGGCCCCTGGTATCCCAGAATGGCCGGCTTTCCCGGTTTCATGGCGATCCCGTGGTAGAGTACACCTCCAAGTTCCTGGATTACCTGAGCAGAATAATCCTCCCGTCCGGCAGAGGAACCTGCATTCAAAAGGACGATGTCGCATGCTGCCAGCGCTGCAGACACTGCAGACCGGATTTCATCCAGCCGGTCCGGCACAATGGGAAAAGTCACCGGCACAGCCCCCCATTGACGGAGCATGGCAGAAAATATGGAAGAGTTGAACTCTATGATATCGCCGGGCGCCGGATCGGAAGTCGGCGGGATGATCTCGTCGCCTGTAGGAATGATCCCGACTACCGGTTTTCGGATCACATCGATCTCCATGACCCCTCCCGCCAGCAGAGCGCCGATGGCGGAAGGCGAGACTTTGGTATACGCCGGCAGAATCATCTCACCGGCACAGATATCTTCTCCGATCTGGCGGATATGCTGCCAGGGAGCTGCTGCATCATGGAGACGGACGGAACCGTCCGCTTCCTTCACCACATCTTCGATCATGATCACTGCATCGCAGTTTTCAGGAACCGGATCTCCGGTATCCACCACCACGTACTGTTCCGGAGTCAGTGTAACCGGCGTCGTCTCAGCAGCGCCGAAGGTAAAAGACGCCCTTACGGCGATCCCGTCCATGGCGCTGGCATGATAATGCGGCGCGCAGATCTGCGCATAGACGGCACGGGCCGTCGTCCTTTCGCAGGCTTCCTGCACGCTGATTCGTTCCGATACTTCTCTCATTCCGTTTTTGATCAGCAGGTCTGTATATTCTTTTTTTGCCTGTTCCAACGGTATATTTGTCAAATACTGAAATGCCATATCTGATCTTCACTCCTTTCCACAGTCAGCCGGCTGAATACAACGTAACCGATATTTCCGCATCCGCCGGCAGCCCTTCGCAGTCACGGGGGATGCAGAAATACCCGTCCGATCCTGCCAGTGTCGTGATCAGGCCGGATTTCCCCCGGATTGGATGCGCAATGATCCTGCCGTCCCTGTCTTCCAGAAATACGCCGTTATACTGCGCACGCCCATGATTCGCTTCTACCGATTCGGCCAGACAGGCCCTGACCGGAATATCCCGCAGTTCATATCCGCCCAGCTGTGCCAGAATCCTCCTCACAAAGATATGCGTAATGAAAAATGCCGCCACAGGGTGTCCCGGAAGGCCTATGACAGGACGGCCGCCGATCTTCCCGAAGATCGTCGGTTTGCCGGGCTTCATGGCAATCCCGTGAAAGAGGATCTCCCCATGCCTTTCGATCACGCGGCATGCGGCATCCCTGACGCCTACGCTGCTTCCCCCGGAGATCAGCACCAGATCACACTCCTGCGCGGCTTCCTGCACCTTCCGGCTCAGCAGTTCTTCCTGATCCGGAAGGATCCCGAAGGACACCGAAACTGCGCCGAACTGTTCCATAAGCGCCGCTGTCAGGCTGCTGTTCACATCCCGGATCTGGCCTGGTCCGGGACTTTCCTCCGGAGAGACGAGTTCATCCCCCGTGGACAGGATCCCGACCTTCAGTCTGCGCACCACCGGTACCTCTGCAATCCCCATGGCAGCCAGCGCTCCGATATCCTGCGGCGTCAGTTTCCGTCCCGCGCGCAGAACCAGCCTGCCGGGACTGACATCGTCCCCCTTCAGAATCACATTATGTCCCGGCGCAACCGGTTTCAGGATACCGGTCGTTCCGTCTCCATAGTCTTCCGTATATTCAATCATCTGGACCGCATCCGCCCCTTCCGGAAGTTCTCCTCCGGTAGGAATGGGCGCGCAGGATCCCTCTTTCAGAATAAAACCTGCAGCCTGTCCCATAAATATTTCCTGCGCATTCTGAAGAATCGCCGGGATGCTGTCGCTGCATCCAAAAGTATCTTTTGCACATACCGCAAAGCCGTCTACGGTGGAACGGTTAAAAGCCGGAACATATTCTGCGGCGCGGATATCTTCCGCCAGCACCCGCCCGGCGGCCTCTGTATAGGCAACCCGCCCGGTCCGGTCCGTTATCTGAGCAAACTCTGTCTTTATGATCTCATATACTTCCTCTGGTGTCTTCACTGCAAGCATGTCAAACCTCCCCTACGATCTTTCCAAGATCGGTATAATCATTGTCTGCAATCGAAAAAATATCATTCTGGTACTCCCGGGATCTGAGAATCTGAAGCATGGCCTGGATCTCCGGCAGACGATACATTTCCTTTTTGATGACCAGGTCATAGCGCTCCCTTTGAACCGGGATAAAATCCAGTTCCGGAAACTGCCGGATGATCCTGCCCGTTCCGATTCCCACATCGGCCTGTCCCTCCACAATAGCAGTTGCTACCGTAAGATGAGAAGACATCTCATTTCCATACCCGTTGACAGAACCCGGAGAAACTCTCATAGAGAACAGATGTTCGTCCAGCAGAATCCGGGAACCGGTTCCGTTTCTGCGGTTCAGGATGCGGACGTCCGGCCGTATCAGATCCTCCCATGAAGCAATCCCCTTCGGATTGCCTTTTTTTACATAAAAGCCCTGCATGCGCCAGGTCAGGTTGACAGCCACTGCATGGACTCCCGGCATCAGACGGCGGATATAAGGCAGATTGTAACTGTCCGTATCGGAATCCCACAGATGACAGGTGGCAGCCTGCACCTTCCCCTGATACAGCGACAAAAGGCTCTCAAAGCTTCCTACATAAGCGCGAAGCGCCTGAATCCCGTACTGATGGAGATAGTTGGACAAAATGTCCAGAATCACATCCTGGCCGGAGATGATCAGAGGCTGTTTCTGTCCAGTATCTCCATATAGAAGGCTGCTCTGTACCGTCACTCTCTGTACCGGAGCCGCCACCTGTTGGGAATGACGGCTTCTGGATATATAAGCGTCCACATCCTCCTGCGTAAACCGGACCTTCCGGCCGATCTTATAAGAAACAATCTCTCCTTTTTTGATCAGAGCATAGATGGTGCTTTTGCTGACATGGAGGATTTTTGCAACCTCCTCCGTTGATAACGATTTATTCTGACCCAATCAAATCCCTTCCCCCTTTGTTTTATTTGGTATTAATATATATTATTTCGCACAGTTTTTCAATGTCTTTATCTATTTTTATTGCTATTTTTTACACGAAAATATATGATCCTGTGCATAACATACAAATCATTTTTATAAAGGAGGTGTTTTTTATGACACGTTTCACATTACCAGGGGATGTATATCATGGACCAGGAGCGCTCGAAGCGCTGAAGACTCTGGACGGAAAAAAAGCAATGGTCTGCGTGGGCGGCGGTTCCATGAAACGTTTTGGTTTCCTTGACAAGGTAACTGCTTATCTGCAGGAAGCCGGCATGGAAGTAAAGCTGTTCGAAGGCATCGAGCCGGATCCGTCTGTGGATACGGTTATGAAGGGCGCAGAAGTGATGAGAGAATTTCAGCCTGACTGGATCGTGGCAATCGGCGGCGGATCGCCCATCGACGCAACCAAGGCCATGTGGATCAAATACGAGTATCCGGATGTGACATTCGAAGGATTGCAAAGAACGCCATTCTGGATGCATGTACCGGATCCAATCCGCGTCAGCCCGGCCAGGAAGAGATGGAAAAACTCCTGAAATGCTGTTATTACGACACAGAAGTTGATTTCCAGGATTTTCCGGTAAAACATCATCCAGATACCGCACCTGCCGCCGTGAACTCCGGCAGGTGTTTTACAGAAACTCAATTTTATCACATTTGACACATATACATATCATTTCACGCATTATTTTAGTCCTTTTGTTCGTTTTTATTGCAGTTTTTGAGCAAAAACGATATGATATTATATACAAAACAGGAATTTCCGGTTCATCCATTTAACAGCTTTTGAAAAGGAGGTCTATACTATGAGTGGATGTTATTACGAGAAAATTGCACGGATCAATCTGACAACCGGTCAGATCACCGTGGAAAAGCTGGACATTGATCTGGCGAAAAAATTCATCGGCGGCCGCGGTCTGGGAACGAAGATCCTGTACGATGAGGGCGTAGCTACGGCAGATCCGCTGTCCGCAGACAACAAGCTGGTCTATATCACCGGACCCATGACAGGAACGCTGTCTCCTTCCTCCGGAAGATATATGGTATGTACCAAATCCCCGCTGACCGGCATGATCGCATGTTCCAACTCCGGCGGAATCTGGGGCGCCAAACTGAAATATGCAGGATGGGATGCGCTGATCGTGGAAGGCGAAGCACCCAACTGGTGCTACCTCAACATTGACGACGAGAAGATCGAGCTTCTGGATGCGGCAGAATATGTGGGGATGATGTCCGAGAAGATCGATGACACTCTGAAAGAAAAGCATGGCAAGGAAGTGTCCGTCCTGAACATCGGCCCGGCAGGCGAGAAGAAGGTTCTTCTGGCTGCAATCATGAACGACAAAGACCGTGCGGCAGGCCGTTCCGGCGTGGGCGCTGTCATGGGCAGCAAGAAACTCAAAGCCATTGTCGTGAAAGCAACCCGCAAGAAACTGGATATTATCCACGATGAGGAAGCGCTCAAGGCTGCGAACAAACGTTCTCTGGATATCCTGAAGGCAAACCCGGTCACCGGCGCAGGCTTAAAAGATCTGGGAACCGCAGTGCTTGTCAATATCGTCAATAATATCGGATGCTTCCCCACCAACAACTGGCAGAAAGCATATTATCCGCAGGGCGACGATATCTCCGGAGAGACTCTGAAAGAAACTTATCTGGTGAAGAACAGTGCATGTCACCGCTGCCCCATCGCCTGCGGACGCGTGGTCAATGTAAACGGCCGCATCACCGGAGGTCCGGAGTATGAACCGTTATGGGCATACGGCGGAAACTGCGGCAACAATGATCTGAACGCCATCGATGAAGCAAACATGTGGTGTAACGAGTACGGCCTGGATGCAATCTCCACACCGTGTACCATCGCAGCAGCCATGGAACTTTATGAAAAAGGATATATCAAGGAAGAAGAATGCGGAGGCATCCCGCTCAAATGGGGTTCTGCAAAAGCCATTGTAGAATGGACCAGACGCATGGGCGATCCCAACACCGAACTGGAATGGCTGATGAGCTCCGGTTCCGCAAGACTTTGCGAGCACTATGGACATCCGGAGATCTCCATGTCCGTCAAGAAACAGGAGATGCCGGCATACGATGCACGGGGAATCCAGGGCATCGGTATTACATATGCCACCTCCAACCGCGGCGGATGTCATGTACGCGGATATATGATCAGCCCCGAGGTACTGGGACTTCCCGAGCAGCTCGACCGTACGGTAACGGACGATAAGGCGGCGTGGGCGAAGACCTTCCAGGATCTGACCGCCGTCATCGACTCCATGGGCAACTGCCTGTTTACCTCCTTTGCCATGGGAGCACAGGAATACGCCGACCTGCTGAATGCCGCAACCGGAACCACCTATACGACGGAAGAACTTCTGACGGTCGGCGACCGGATCTACAATATTGAAAGAATGTTCAATAAAGCTGCCGGAATGAAACCGGAAGATGACAGACTTCCGAAACGCCTTCAGGAAGAGCCGATTCCGGATGGTCCGTCCAAAGGCATGACATCGAAGATCGCCCTCACCCTGCCGCAGTACTATGAGGCAAGAGGATGGGTAGATGCATTCCCGACCGATGAGACCCTGAAGAAACTCGGCCTTGACGAGTGTGTCGGGAAATGATCGAGGTCAGACTGTTTGCAACCCTTCGGGAAGGAAGAGGCAAGATCTTCTTTCTCGAAGGAGACAAATACAGCTGTGGAACTGATATTCTGAAAGAATTTCAGATACCCGAAGAAGAAGTTTCCATCTTTCTTATCAACGGCTTCCACAGTAAAACACAGGATCCTGTAAAGGACGGAGATGTCCTTGCCGTCTTTCCTCCAGTAGGAGGAGGCTGAACAGGCCCCGGACTGCAGGAGCAGTTCCATAAGGAATGAGATAATGAAAGCAAGATATGAGCGGAATCTGAACGCATTATCAAAAGAAGAACAGGAAAGCCTGTCTGGAAAACGTGTGTGCATCGCAGGATGCGGCGGTCTTGGCGGCTATCTCCTGGAATATTTTCTGCGGATCGGAATCGGGCATATTACGGTTATTGACGGAGACTGTTTTGAAGAAAGCAATCTGAACCGGCAGCTTTTAAGCGATGAATCCAGCATCGGTTCCTCCAAAATACAAACTGCCAAAGCACGCGCAGCTGCCGTTAACAGCAAAATAACAGTAACCGCCGTTGATTCCTTTCTGACCGAAGATAATTCCGAAGAACTGTTAAAGGGCCATGACCTTGTCCTTGACGCAGTCGACAGTCTGGCAGCCAGAAGGCTGATCGGCAGGCAGTGTGCAAAACTTGGAATCCCCTTTGTCTATGGGGCGATCCAGGGATGGTATGCGCAGATCAGCCTGATCATGCCGGGAAGCAGTATGCTTGATCTTCTGTGCGGTCATGGTACAGAGCCTGTTGAGAAAAGCGCCCTGTCCTTCACTCCTGCAGCCTGTGCCGCCTTTCAGGCTTCTGAGGCCGTAAAATACCTGTGCGGACGGGAAGATGTCCTGAACGGCAGAATCCTCTACGTGGATTTACTTCATATGGAAACAGAAATCCTCTGCGTAGAACTGTGATATCTTCAAATTTTGCATAAAGTTCCCCTGTGTCTGTTCAAAGCTGCCGACGCAGGGGGATTTCTATACAGAACCCTCCATCTTTATGACCTCATTTGCCACAAACCGGCGGATCCTTTCATCTTCTGTCTCAAATAAAATCCTGTTTTTTTCGCCGCTTGCCAGAACGGTTCCTTCATGCATAAAATGCAGTACATCACACATTTTGTAGATATGCGCAAGACGATGGCTGATGAAAAGCCACGTAATCTTCCGCTTTTTTTGAATATCAAAGATCACATTTTCGAACAGCTCCAGATTCTCAGGATCCAGATTCGACAGTGTTTCGTCAATCATAACAAATTCCGGATCAAAAATCAGCGCCCGTATCATGGATACCTTCTGCTGTTCGCCGCTGGAGAGACTCCTTGCATACTGATATTTTTTTTCCAGAAGCCCGCAGCGGGCAAGCCACTTGTCGATCTTCTGCCCATCCGGACGGATTCGTCTTACTTTCAAAGGATAGCAGATATTTTCATATACACTTCCCTGAATAAAATAAGGGCGCTGTGCGGTCATGGTTATCTTTCCCGGATCCAGTCCTTCATAATCTACAAAACCCTGATCCGGCTTCAAAATCCCCATGATCAGCTTGCAGAACGTCGTCTTCCCGCATCCGTTTCCGCCGATAATCCCGTGAATCTTTCCGCTTTCCAGCGTAAGGGAATCGATTTTCATCCGAAAATCCCCCTGTTTCTTCTGCAAATCAGTAATTTTCATCTGTTTTTTCTCCCCTTTGAAAGAAATCGGCAAGGCTCTGGATAATAAACGCCATGATCAGCAGCAGGACGCCAAGTGTGAGCCCTTCTGTAAAGATTCCCTGGCTTTTCAGAAGCGAAATCGTCGTTGTCATGGTCCGTGTATGTCCTTTGATATTCCCTCCAACCAGCATCACCGCTCCCACTTCACTGATGGAACGTCCGAAACCGGTAATGACTGCAAAATACAGTTCTTTTTTCAGTTCCCGGATCACCAGCCACTGGGTCTGCACAGGTCCTGCTCCCATCGTTTTTGCAAAGGTACGGATCGCAGGCGCCCTGGAGATCAGACTTGTATAGGTCATCCCGCAGATGATCGGTGTGATAATCAGTACCTGCGCCAGTATCATCCCCCGGACGGTGAACAGCATGTTCAGCCGTCCAAGGGGCCCCCGCCGCATCAGGATCATATAAACGACCAGGCCGATCACTACCGGCGGAACTCCCATAAGCGTCCGGTTGATGCGGACTACGATCCGTTTGCCTGCAAATCTGGCGCGTTCCAGTAAAAGTCCCAGTATGATTCCCAGTACGGAAGAAAGAAAGGTGGCTCCAAACGCCAGCTGAAATGTCACACAGACCGCATCAAAGACACCCACATCCGAAAAAACCGTATCTAAAATATCTTTAAAAACCTGCATACCATCCCCCTGAAAGAAAAAGAGGGGCTGCTGCTGCAACCCCTGTTCTTTTTTTATTCATTCGCATTCGGAGTAAACAATGCTTCTCCATATTGGTCTACACCATAGTTTCCGATCAGTTCCTGAACTTCCTCAGAACAAATCCACTCGATCATATCATTGGCAGCTTCGTTGTTGAGTTCCGGATATTTCTCCGGACTGACTGCGATGATCCCGTACTGGTTCAGAAGATCCGACGCGCCTTCGCATAGGATATCCAGCTGGAGCTCCACATCCGCATCCGTCTTCATCTTCAGCCAGGTGCCTCTGTCAGTCAGACAATATGCACCTTTTTCGTCCGCCATGGTGATCGTCGCACCCATCCCCTGCCCGGACTCCAGATAATTGGGATTCTCTGACGGGTCAATCTCCAGCTTCTTCCAGATTCCCTTTTCCTTCTTGTCTGTACCGGAATCATCTCCGCGGGATACAAAAGTCAGCTGATCCTCCTGAATCGTCTTGAACAGCGTTTCAATGTCGTCCGTCGGAGCAACCGGCTCCGTCGGTCCGACCACAACGAAATCATTGTACATCACCTGGAAACGTTCCACACCGAAACCACCTGCAACAAATTCTTCCTCACTGGCTTTTGCATGGACCAGAACTATATCCACATCCCCGTTCTCACCCATCTTCAGCGCCTCGCCGGTTCCAACCGCACTCCACTGAAGTTCCCATCCGGTATCCGCCAGGAAAATCGGAGCCAGATAGTCCAGAAGACCGGTATCCGCCGTACTGGTGGTAGTTGCCATCATCAGTACCCCCTTTTTCTCTGCAGGCGCTGCCGTCTCATCAGAAGTCTCTTCCGGAACTTCTGCTTCCTCCCCTGCGCTCTCTTCCGGCGTTTCCTCAGACACCTCTGCAGGCGTCTCCTCCGGCGCCGGATCCTCTTTGCCTCCGCAGCCGGTAACACACACTGCCAGCATGGAAGCTGCCAGTATCATTGCCAGTAACTGTCTTTGCTTTTTCATAGTAGTTCTCCTTTGTTTTGTGATATTTGTTCAACTCATTTTCTATTATATCACATCATATCGCTTTTTTAAACAAAATATGATATACTTTTTTCGGTTTTTTTGTTATAATGTCACTATATATTTGTATAAGACAACATGGCAAAATGCCGGACAGGAGAACAGCAAATGAAGGATTCACATGGACGAACCATTGATTATATGCGTATCTCTATCACAGATCGATGTAATCTTCGTTGTAAATACTGTATGCCGGAGGACATTCCGTCCATCCCGCACGAAAAAATCCTGCGCTTTGAAGAGATTCTGCACATCTGCCGCCTGGCCGGTGAACTTGGAATCCGCAAATTCAAAGTAACCGGCGGAGAACCCCTTGTACGCAAAGGCTGTCTGGCCTTTTTAAAAAATCTGAAAGAACTTCCTGCAACGGAACAGGTGACCCTTACTACCAACGGCACGCTTCTGTCCGGCCATCTTCCCGAACTGAAAAAGATCGGTCTTGACGGCATCAACATCAGTCTGGATACCCTCAATGAACAGACCTTTGAGCGGATTACTGGACGCCCGGAATTTTCCAGAGTCATGGACTCTGTTGTCGCCTGCCAGGCATCCGGCATCCGAACCAAAGTGAACTCTGTTCTTCTGCAGGACATCAATAAAAACGAATTCCTGTCACTTGTCCATCTGGCCAGGGATTATCAGGTGGATGTACGTTTTATCGAGATCATGCCCATTGGTTCCGGACGGCAGTACAGAGGCTGCAGCCGTCAGGAACTTTTGTCCATGCTTTCGGAGACATATCCGGATTACGTCCAGGTCCATGAACACCGGGGCAATGGTCCGGCAGCCTATATTTATCTTCCCGGTTTCAAAGGGTGTATTGGTTTTATTGATGCCATCCACGGCAAATTCTGCAGCACCTGCAACCGCGTACGTCTGACCTCCGACGGGCTTTTAAAGCTCTGTCTGTATTACGAGAACGGCATTGATCTTTGTTCCATGCTGCGTTCAGGCCATTCCGACAGTTCCATCCTTGCGGCAATGGAACGGGCGATTCTCAAAAAGCCGGAAGAACACCAGTTTCATTTTACTGCGCTCGAAGGTCCTGCGGAAGAACGGCGAATGTCCCAGATCGGCGGGTAATGTCTTCCCGTTATTTCATCTCCATGGGCATACGTTTCCCCGGGTTCTCCACCAGTCCGCTCTTTCCGCCGGTTTTTCTGCAAAGACAGATTTCACCGATCTCCATGGTCTTATCCAGCGCCTTGCACATATCATAGACGGTCAGAAGCGCCGTGCTCACTCCGGTCAGCGCTTCCATCTCCACGCCTGTCTTCCCGGTCACCTTCACCGTGCACCAGCAGCAGATGGCCAGTTCCTCCGGTATCATCTCAAAACGCACCCGGCAGTTGGTGATCGGCAGAATATGGCACATGGGGATCAGCTCCGCCGTCCGCTTGGCACCCATGATCCCCGCCGTCGTGGCAACTCCAAGCACATCTCCCTTTCCGATCTTTCCCTGTTCTACCGCATCGTAGACCGCCCGGCTGACCGTGACCTTCCCCATCGCCGTCGCCTCCCGAACCGTATCCTGCTTTTCCGTCACATCTACCATGACTGCTTTTCCATGTTCATCAAAATGTGTAAGCCCCATCTTCTGTTCCCCTCCCGGCTCCTGCACGTTTCTCAATATATGTTCCGTTTCTCATACTTTCCGGCCATTTTCAAATACCGGCCATATTGATAAAATGCAGGGGCTGTCCGGCCCCTGCACCATATGTTTTCCTTCTGATTTCTGAACTCTTTTACAGCTTACTGTATCCGAATCCGTTGACGATCGCATCGATCTTCTGTCCGGTCCTGCACATCGGGCAGTCCTTCTCATCAAAGGACGCATATCCGGTCATATCGTTGGCATTGAAGATACTGTTGACTTCCACTCCATGCGCTTCTTTGACAAAGCTGAAGATCGAAGCGATTCCCCGTACCATTCCGCCGTAATACTCCACGCTGCGGATCGCCTTCTCAAGCGTCACGCCGGTGGTGATGGAGGTGGAAAGGATCAGAATATTCTTCCCCTGCACCATGGGCTTGGAGTTGTCGCGGAAGATCATCTGGCCGTTGATATCCTGCTCCGGCGCCGTAATATAGATGGTGTTGTGCGCATTCAGGCTCATAATTCCGCCCTTAGTCAGCTCCTGCGCCAGATAAGCGCCGATGACCTGGCAGCTGTTCAGACAGATGATCGTATCAACCACCGTGCTGCTCTCATATTTTCTTGCCAGAATCCTTGCCGCCGCTTCCGCCTCGCTCTGGCGCGCCTGAGACATGGTCAGATCCACATAATAGTTGATATGGGAATGTGACGTCACAAAATGACCCGGAATCACCCGCAGAGACACTTTACTGTCTATGGGGGATACAATTTTAAAAATACGTTTTTCCATATTGGAAATCCTCCTTTACCCGTGATTGGAGCTCTCCGGTGCCTGTGAATCGCTCCATCCGATTTCTTTTATAGATATTATACATAATGTTAAGAAAATTAGCAAACTTTTTATGCAGCTTTTCTATTATTTTCTCTGAAAAGGCTGTTTTTCATACCCACGCCATCCGGATGTCCGACGCAGATGTGAAATGCAGCCAGAAAAACATCCATCGGAGGATACTGGCAGGCGTCTGAAAAGCATCCATCGAAACCGATGATTGTTAACCATTTTTATATAACGGTTGACAATTATCTTTTTTTCTGTTAAGATAGCGGCTGGAAAAGTCAACCACAAATGTTATGGAGCGTATATCATCATGAAAAAAAAGATCACTACCAGAGAAATGACACTCTGTGCCCTGTTCACCGTATTGACTGCCGTCGGCGCTTTTATCAAGATCCCCATACCGGTGGTCCCCTTTACCCTGCAGTTTCTGTTCACCATGATGGCAGGCCTTCTGCTGGGCGGACGGCTGGGAGCAGCCAGCGTCGGGCTTTACGCCCTTCTGGGTCTTATCGGTCTTCCGATCTTTGCAGAGGGCGGCGGATTCTGGTATCTTCTGAAACCAAGCTTTGGTTATATCATCGGCTTTGTGGCAGGAAGCTACCTCACCGGAAAGATGACGGAAGGACTGGAACGGCTGACCTTCGGCAGAGTGCTGGCAGCAAATTTTGCCGGACTTGCGGTTGTATATATCATGGGAATGTTCTATTATTATATCATCAGCAATTTCGTGATCGACGCTCCCATCGGCCTGTGGCCTCTGTTTCTCTACTGTTTTCTGCTGGCGGTACCAGGCGATATCTGTCTGTGTTTCCTGGCCGCAGGACTTGCAAAACGTCTGAAACCGGCGATTGCAAACATGTAGAGCCCGGATACAGACGCCGCATAACAGAGCGGCGCGGCGGAGCAGTCGCATACCACGTCAGGAGGTTCCTATGAATATTGTAGATGAATTGAAAAAAAAGATACTGGAAGGCGGACAGACAGACCGCGAAGAAGCGCTTCTGCTGGCAGATGCCCCTTTGGAAGAACTGACCGCAGCTGCCAATGAGATCCGCGGAAAAATATGCGGCAATGGATTTGACCTCTGTACCATCATCAACGGAAAGTGCGGACGCTGTTCCGAAGACTGTAAATACTGCGCACAGAGCGTTCATTATCATACAGCCTGTTCAGAAACTTATCCGCTGCTGGATACCGGGCAGCTGCTGGAGGGCGCAAAATATAACGATGCACGGGGCGTCCTGCGCTACTCCATTGTCACATCCGGAAGAAAACTTTCTGACAAAGAAGTGGATCAGGTATGCGAAAGCATCCGCACGATCAAAAAAGAGACTTCCATTGAGGTGTGCGTGTCTTTTGGTTTGTTAAAAGAAGAACAGTTTCGAAAGGTCAAAGAAGCCGGCGCTTCCCGGGTGCACTGCAACCTGGAGTCTTCCAGGCGGTATTTCCCGGAAGTCTGCACCACACATACCTATGACGAAAAGATCGAAACCTTAAAAGCAGCAAAGCGGGCCGGACTGTCCGTCTGCTCCGGCGGGATCCTGGGACTGGGCGAGACCATGGAAGACCGGATTGACATGGTACTGACCGCACGGGAACTGGGCGTGAAATCCATCCCCATGAATCTGCTGAATCCCATACCCGGAACCCCTTATGAGCACAACCGGCCTCTGACTGCCGAAGAAGCCTGCCGGTGTGCGGCCGTCTTCCGCTTTCTGATCCCGGACGCCTCCATCCGTCTGGCCGGAGGCAGAGGACTGCTGGGCGATCAGGGGAAGGCATGCTTTCAAAGCGGTGCCAACGCCGCCATCTCCGGCGATATGCTGACCACTGCCGGAATCACCGTGGAAACCGACATGGAACTGATAAAAAAACTGGGATTTGAAGCGAGGTTGTGCAATGGCTAAAACGTTATTTATCACAGGGACCGGCACCGACGTGGGAAAGACCTATGTCACCGGACTCATTCTGAAAAAATTAAAAGACAGCGGGAAACACGCCGCCTATTACAAGGCCGCCATGAGCGGAAACGAGCGGTGCCCGGACGGAAGCCTGATCCCTGGAGACGCACAGTATGTCAGGGAAATCTCCGGCATCGACCAGACTCCCGACACCATGTGCCCCTATATCTATGAAGCAGCTGTCTCTCCTCATCTGGCTTCCCGTCTGGAAGGGCATCCGGTGCAGATGGAAACCGTAAAAAAAGGGTTTCAGGCTCTCTGCTCCCGGTATGATTTTGTTACCATGGAGGGAAGCGGAGGCATTCTCTGTCCCATATGCTTTGATGAAGGTGAACTCTGGCTGGAAGATGTGATCCGAAAGCTGGATCTTTCCTGTCTCCTTGTCGCAGACGCAGGTCTTGGAACGATCAACAGCGTCGTTCTGACTGCAGAATATATGCGTGCGAAAAACATTGCCGTCAAAGGAATCATTTTGAATCATTTTCATCCGGGTCATGTGATGGAAGAAGATAATCTGCGCATGTGCGAGCACCGGACCGGCCTTAAAGTCCTTGCCTGTGTGCAGGACGGCGATACGGAACTTGCCATGGATCCGGAGACGCTGTTCTCCCTTTATGATACACAGGCTCCGTAACCGTTGCAGAGCGAATCTTCGTGTATCATCCGCCGGCATCCCCCTTCCCGGCCTGCTGCCCGCAAAAAAGATGTGCCGCAAAAGCGGCACCAAACAGTTA
>ERZ778516.402-NODE-402-length-36451-cov-4.731921_pt1 | contig 36451 bp, 29 predicted proteins | sample MGYA00510342_ERZ778516 | MGnify/ENA primary metagenome ERZ778516 (study PRJEB29527, sample SAMN07138961) | mouse gut metagenome | material: feces | host: mouse | place: China:Nanjing | collected 2016-01-25 ...
AACTCTTGATAAATCATATCTAATGTTTAACAACTCTAAAAAGTAAACATACTCTAAAACAAATGTAGCCGGGGATGAAAAGATAGACCAGTCAAAAGGCCATCGTATGCCTCCACGCCCGATTGTCGGTATTATCAATGTAAGCGCGGGAATGATTGACTATTCGGCAGACCTCGGCGAGGATGTCGAGGTATACGAGGTGTGGAATGTCGATGGCTCGGCTGTCCTTGCATCATTCGTCGATGAAGCCGAATTTGTGGACTTCCTCGCTCTTAATGCAGGTCGGGAATTACAGATACGCATTACCTTAACATCCTATGCCCTTATAGGATACATATATTAACCTAAAAAACGTCTTATATGAAGAAAGAAGACAAAACCAACAAACTCGAAGTAGAGGATTTCGAGCTACTCCGCGCCGGTATCAACGACAGCGCCAACCTCCTCGCAGACGACGAACTCAGCGAACTCTTCGGCGGCTATATGTGTGAACCACGCTGTCCTATGGGATATCTAAACTGCACATGGGCGTATTGCGGAAAATATGATGACGGGCTTCCGGCAGAATAAGGACTTGTAAGAAGGCAGCTACTGACACTCTTACTGAGTTCAGTAGCTGTCTACAGAATGTGTATATTATGAAAAAATCAAAATACAACATCGCCGTTCCGTATAAGGATGAAACCATTTTGTTGTTCAACACTCTTACAGGCGCATTTATCAGAATACCTGAGAAAAAGTATAACACAACAAATGAAGTTCTGATTAAGAATAAGTTTGTAGTGCCGAAGGAAAATGATGAGATAGATTTGTACAAATACAGATATTTGGCAGGAATATATGCGACACGTGGTTGTCTGATTACGATAGCACCAACGATGCTTTGTAATTTCTGCTGTCCGTATTGTTTTGAAGGCGAAAACAAGCGCCAAGGCAATATGCCGACTGAAGTTATCGAAGGTGTAAAGAAATTGTTGAAGTCTAAATCAGGCAAACCACTTTCGATTACATGGTTCGGTGGAGAACCGTTCCTCAATTGGTCTGGAATATCGGAAATAAGCGAGTATCTGATAAACGAAGGTATAAAGTTTTCGGCAAATGCCATAAGCAATGGATCGATATGTACAGAGCGTGTGCTTTCCGATATCGACCGATTCAAGATACGGTCTATTCAAGTAACTTTGGATGGCTGTAAGGAGCAACATGATCAAAAAAGAAAATACCATAACGGTGCTCCTTCCTTTGACCTCATAATAGCCAATATTCATAAGCTTTTAGAAAAAACTCATACAGAAATCATAATAAGGGTAAATCTCGACCGTTCTAATATTAATTCGTTTGCTGATCTTCAAGTATATCTAAAGTCGCAATTCAGTGATGCTTTGGCAACAGGTCGAGTGCGAATATCACCCAGCCCGGTTCAAAACAGGACTGAATTTGACGGATGTTCCAATTGTCTTGACGGAGATGAATATGGTGAATTTGAGTACAAAATATTCAGACAAAAAGCGCAGTTACCACATCCTGTGGGGCCGTGTTCTCTGCGATGCCGGTCTTCCATAGGTGTGGGGCCTGATGGAAGCATATATAAATGCCTTGAGCATTTCGGAGATGTTTCTAAAGCGATTGGCTCGGTAGTGACAAGCACCGTCAATCTTACCAAAGAATCAGACTATGCAGTGGGAACTCTGCCTTTCGATTTAGAAGAGTGTCGAAATTGCTCCATTCTTCCAATCTGTGGGGGAAGTTGCGCGATAGATTTAAGCAAGTATGCAAAAGGACAAGTCCATAAGCCTTGTTTATACACGGAAGAGCTTATAAAAAAAATGATGATTTCTTATTATGAAACACAGAATAGTTGATTTGAGGGCCTTATTGGCCTTGCCGCTTCTATTTATAATAGCGTTCAGTGGTTATGGCGAGAGCATTGTACACAGGCTCTACTACAAAGGCAACGTGTCGTTTGAAGACTCGGTGATGTATCCCTATACCGTGACTTTGTATAAGGATACAATAGTTCTTACACAAAAGAACTTCAACAGTCGTTCGTTTATTATCGATTCACGTGTTGTACCGGAGCGTATACTGGTGTCGAGTCTGGGCTTTAATGACGGTGAAATCAAATTTCACGGAGGCGGCTACGAAGGTCGCAGGATAAACGACACATTATATGTGGCGCCGGTTCATCTCGGAAGCAGTTCGGTAGGACTCCGCGAGGTGGTGGTAGAGTCGAAAAAGGCTGTGGTGAAAGCAAGAGGTATGAACTACACGGTGTCGAACGTGCGCGGTTCCTTCATAGGCCGGGCTGGAACGCTGATGGATATGCTTGCGTGGACTCCGGGTATATCGGTTACTAACGGTGAGAATATCAAAGTTCTGGGTCGTGGCGGTAGTCCGCTCGTTTATATCAACGGAGTGCAGGTTATGGATAAGTCTGAACTTAAGACCCTTACCTCGGACAATGTGAGCCGTATCGAGGTTATACGCGAGCCAGGCGCGGAATATCCTATGGGTACTTCGGCGGTAATCAATATCACGACAGTCAAGCTGCTGAGCGACATGCTCAATCTCGAAGTTTCAGAAACAGCAAGCCTGCGCCGTTGTTTTTCAAATAACGTGAATGCAAATATGTTTGGCAGTTATAAAAAATTTGGATTCAACGCGTCGTTGTCTTATGCTTACAACAATTCGCGGCAGACTGCCGATTATTGGGTCAACTCGTTTACTAAAGAAGGCGCTACGCTTGCCGACTATGTTTTCAAGGAAGGCGACCGACTAAGATCCAACGGTATCAACTGGTTTGTCGGTGCGCATTACTCTTTCTCGAAAAAACAGCGCCTGCTGCTACAGTACAACGGCTCGTCGAGCAAGGCGCACAGGCTCTTCGACACGCGTCGCAGCATCAGCAAGGGCGGCAGTACTATCGACGAGCATTATTTGAGCGACAATGCTTCCAAGCCTAACCGTCACGCCCTGCTGGGACACTATACCAACAAGACCGGCCATGGCGATTTAAGCATAACGCTTACATACACAAATTCGCGGTCGAGTTCTACTGAGGAAATCGACGGTTTGGGCGATGAGGCTCTCTCGCGTATCGACGGCGTATCGTCGAAATACAATCTACTCACGTTCAAAAGCGACTATAAGTGGAAGTTTAATAAAAAGGACACTCAATCGGCCGGCATCTATCTTGGATACTCAGACAACAACCTTGTCTACGACAATCGGACCGATAATAGCACGCAGAATGTAAAAGGCCGAAACAAATGGGCCGAAGCATACTACAGCACTCGGGTGCCAATATCAGCCGTAACACTTACGGCGGGTCTGCGCGGCCGCTACGAACACAATGCTGCCAATAACAGCAACGGACTCGACAATTACTCCAACCACCATCTCAACTTCGCGCCGAGCGCGGGAATGAACTATAGTTTCAACGATGATTACACTCTTAGTGCCTTTTACCGCTATTCGTACGACCTGCCGACTTTCCGACAGCTCAATCCGGCAATCCGGCCCTCGAACCTCGTGTTCTATACTCAGGGTAATCCCGACCTAAAGCAGTCGAATACCCACAGGGTAAACGTTACGGCCAATCTGAAGAACTTTACCGTGATAGGCGAGTACTACAACTACCGCAACCAGATATTCGACATTATGCAGCCATATGGGGACGGCTCGTTCCTGACCCGGCCCATTAATATGTCTGGCAGCTACGACTGGCTGTTAGCCGTGGAGCATAACTGGATGCCGAGCCGCAAGTTCATGCTCTATACCCGCGCCCTGCTCATCAACAGCAAAGTGGAGTTCGACTTTATGAATCGTCGTATCAGCAATAAGACTACAGGTGTGCAGTTCAATCTCGACTGTATGTATAATTTGGGTAATATGTCGGTATTTATGTCGGCGAACTATAATTCGCCTATAAAGATGGAAAACAAAAACTTAGGCTATACGGCAAATATCAACGTGGGCGTGGATTACACCATGCTCAAAGGACGCCTCTATATGCGCCTCGAAGGCACAGACCTTCTGGGCAAGAGTGTGACACCCAAATGGACGGAGTATTCGCCTATGCTGAGCCAGCGCCGCATCAACCGCTACGACACACGAGGAGTGTCGCTGTCGGTACGTTATTATTTCACTTCGGTAATGTCGAGCTTCAGACGGCAGGGAAACGCTGCCGATGCCCGCCGCATCGAATAAAGAGGTTATGAAACGCTCTCTAAACATATCTGAAAATATTCCGCAGGGGCTGTTTCACGGCAGCGCGGGCGCCTGCCTCGTGGCCGGGCTTTCCGACACGGGTCGTGCCGGTGAGGCTGTCCGCGGTCTTGTGGAAGGCTTGAAGACGGTGCAACAGGACCTTAGCATCGCCTCGGGCATGCCCGGCGTGGCTATTGCGGCAGACGTGCTTGCCAGATATGTTTTCGGGCAGGGGCTCGTCGGTGTGCTTGCCGATGTCGATGCGCCTATGTATCGCGTTTATGGCAACGGAGATTTTCCCAAGGATTACAGCAGGCTGGCTGATGGGGTTGTCTATATGTCGTATCGTCTGAGTTATGGCGCTTTTGCACCGACTGAGCGCGGCATATGGCTCCGTGCCTTGGGAATGCTTGCGGAAGCTCTTACAGAACATATGCGGCATAATGCCGACGAGGCGTTCCGCTTTTCGCTGAATTATCGTCCGGCAGCTTGCGCGGCCATTCTCGGCTTTGCCATAGGGTCCGGGCTTGACAAAGGAGTGTGGCGCAAGAAGCTTTCGTTGCTTCTGCCGTTCATGCTTGAGATATACCCTTATTCAGCGGCCAACAGGCTGTATTACGCCATTGCGCTTAAAAGGCTTCTTGATGCGGCGGAGATACACGACACCGTGGCCGATGGGCATTTGGAGCGTCTAAAAGCCGGAATCACGCCGCAAACGCTGGTTGATGCGGCCGAAGGACGGCTCTATGTATCGGACGGTTTTGCGGGCATCTGTCTTCTTGCCCGCTTTGCGCCTTGGCCGCGTGAGGAACTACACAATTTTGCAACAGAGCTGGGTGCACGCGTAGACTCCTCGGCGGAGATGGAGCGCCTGCGAACCAACGAGGCCTACCTCAGGAACCACGCGGGACTATGGGACGGGCTGGCGGGTATAGAGTTGGTCAAATTTTTGACAGACAGAGAATGAGTGGCAGCGGAGTGACAATACTTATACTGTACCGTGGCGATTCGATACGCCGCCTGTATAATCTCGTGGCTGTGGCGAGGTATCTTTCAGCCGTTCCCGGACTGGAGGTGTATGTGCGCGAGGCCGACAGCACGAACCGGGGTATTGCACGTATGCTGATGCCTGCCGGCGTGCGGTACGAGTTTGTAACCGATGTCGATAGCGTTCTGCATAAGACAGCGCATTTCAACAGTATGCTTGCGTCTGTGGATACGCCCATAGCGGGTATCTGGGATACCGACGTGATACCGTATGACGATGCGCTGACAGAGTGCGTGGGCTTGCTCGAATCGGGCGCTTGCGATATGGCGCTGCCCTACAACGGTATATGCCTTGACGTTCCCGAAGCCGTGAGCGATATCTATATTTCGACAGGTGATTTTGGCGTGCTCGATGCCAATTCCCGCCTTATGAGGCGCCTTAGCGGCCATCTGCTGACCGGCGGCAGCGTGCTGATGAAGCTCGGCGCATTCTGCTCGCTCGGTGGAGAAAACGAGGCTTATTATGGCTGGGGTGACGATGATTTCGACCGCTATATCCGCTTTATGAAAGCCGGATTGAATATTTATCGCAGTAAGACGCCGCTTTTCCACCTATGTCACCCGCGCGGCACCAACAGCGGCTACGCCTCGGCGGTGCGTGAGGCGGCATCGAAAGCAGAGTTGTCGCGAACTATCAATCTGTGATTTATGGGCCGTATCGCCACATGTCTTTTTCGTCGATTCGTCCGCGAGAGGCTTTCGCTGCGCGGTGTCGATGTGGTTGTTACTGATTTTGCCGCAGGGTTGCCGCACATCAATCCGTTTAAAAATACTTGCAGACTGTCGGCTTGCCTTACCGAGCCGGTTTTTGACGGTGGCGCATTGGCATTGCCCGAATGTTCGGTAGAATTTACGCGTTGTGGCGTCGCATCGGTCGATATTTCGGTTACAGCGGGTGATTATGGTGCCGCTTTTTTTAAAAAGCGGGGTAATGACTGCTATCTGAAGGCCGTGTGTGCTTATGCCGGGCTTGGGAAACTCCTGCCTGAAGAGTTAGGATTTGATTCAATAAACAATTATAAAAGCGAGATTGAACTTCTGGCATATTACCGGCACGACGACTCGGCGACATTTCCGCGTGTCATAGCTCAGACAAAAGGTGCCGAACATCTTGCCGATTGCTTCGACGGCAAGCGATCGGCTTTCGAGATAGTGCTTGCGGCACTCGTGCGCCGCCGGCATCTCGGCGGGAGCTACGCGGCCTATGATTCGTTGCCCGGTAAGATGATTTCGGCGCTAATTTGCACCGAGGATCCTGCTTTTACACTCCATAAGGGAGTGTGTCCTTATGCTCTCGGCAGCATCTCGGCAGATCTGTGTTCAGGCCGGATGCCGCGCAAGGGAGGCAGTAGCCTGACGCAGCAGTTGGCTAAAAACGCGTTTTTCAAGTCGGAGAGGTCGGTTGTGCGCAAAGTGCGGGAGCTTGTTACCGCGCTTGTGCTTGAAGTCGTCCTCGGGCTGTCAAAGCGCGAAATTATCGAATTATATCTCAATATGGCGGAGTTCGGCGCGGGTGTATATGGCGTGGTTGATGCTGCCCGGCATTACTTTGGCAAAGAGTCGGGCGATATTTCCGACCTTGAAGCGATTGTGCTGACATATATATTGCCACGGCCTCTTTTCTTCGAGGAGGCTTTGCTCGGTAAGACCGAGCGCCTGCGTGCCAATCTGTCGGCTCATATAGAGCGGTTCGCGCAGTCATTGGCTGTCAAAGAGAGGCCGGATGGCAGTGTGGAGCGTTTTTATGCCAGTGGCGTAATCAATTTTGCAGAGCCTTTCGGAGCGCTATGAAGGTACGTTTCTACAAGCAGCGCGATATGATGGATTGTGGCGTGGCGTGCCTTCAATCGATATGCAGCTGTTACGGGCGTGAGTACAGTCAGGATTATGTGCGCGAGCTATGCCATGTGACGCGCAACGGGGTATCGCTTCTTGGAATATGCGATGCAGCCGAGGCTCTAGGCTTCAGGACGCTCGGCGCCAAGCTCACGTGGGAGCAGTTCCGCTCCGATGCGCATATGCCTTGCATAGTGCATTGGAATCAACAGCATTTTGTGGTAGTAACCGGCATAAGCAAGGGGTGTGTTCGGGTGGTCGATCCTGCAATAGGGCCGATAAAGTACGGCAAGGAGGAGTTTTTGAAAGGATGGCAGCAAATCGGAGGTGATGGCAGCGAGAGCCGCGGCGTCTGCCTGCTGCTGAAGCCTACGGCAGCGTTCTACGAGAAGGAGTCGCGTCCTGCAGCCAAAGTCGGCCTCGCCCGACTTGCTGGATTTCTTAGACCATATCGCAGGCAGGTGGCGCGCATATGCCTCGCCATGCTTGTCGGCAGCCTTATAAGCGCCGCCTTTCCATATATGACGCAGGCAATAGTCGACCGCGGCATAAAGCATTCCGACCTCGGCCTTGTAGCCTTGATACTCATAGCCGAACTTGCTCTGCTGCTCGGACAGGTTGTGAGCAATGTTATCCGAAGCCGCCTGATGCTCAGAGTGACTATGGGTATGAGCATAGGGCTTATATCGGGCTTCCTCGAACGGCTGATGAAGCTGCCGATAGCTTTCTTCGAGTCAAAGCACGTCGGTGATATCCTGCAGCGGGTAAAGGATTTCGGCAGGATAGAAAGTTTTCTTACAGGCACCTTGATAAGCACGGTGCTGTCGGTGGTGACATTCGCGGTATATGCAGTGATGATAGTAACTTGTAGCCGCGGCATACTTGGTGTGTTCGTGGTTGGCAGCGCGGCATATGTGTGGTGGATCTGCGCCTTTCTCGAGCGTCGCCGACGCCTCGACTATATGCGGTTTCAGCAGCTTGCTGCTGATCAGGCCAATCTTGTGCAGCTTGTGGGCGGTATGCAGGAAATCAAGCTCAATTCGTGTGAGCGGCAGAAGCGTTGGGAGTGGGAGGCGGTGCAGAACAAGATATTCAAGATAAGGATGATGGGACTGAGGCTGGCAAACACTCAGAGCGCCGGGGCTTCGATGATAGATCAGGCCAAAAACCTCGTAATAGTGTTTCTTGCCGCTCAAAGCGTTATATCCGGTGATATGACCATAGGGCAGCTTGTTGCCGTGCAGTACATCATCGGCCAGCTCAACGCGCCGCTCTACCAGTTTGTCGAGTTTCTCCAATCCTTGCAGGACGCCAAAATCAGCCTTGAGCGTATGTCCGAGGTTGACACGGCCACAGAGGAGGAGCAACTCTATGGGCCCGAGTGTGTGGCCGACATTCCTTCCGAGGCCGACATACGCCTCGACCACGTTACATTCCGCTACGACGGGCCGCGCTCGGCAAAGGTGCTCGACGACGTGACTTTGGATATACCATGGGGCAAGACAACGGCCATCGTCGGTATGAGCGGCAGTGGCAAAACCACGCTGCTCAAGCTTCTGCTTATGTTCTTCGAGCCGTCTGAGGGATGCATATTGCTTGGCGGCAGACCGTTGTCGGAGTTCAGCCCGGCGGCGTGGCGCCGACAGGCCGGCGTTGTGATGCAGGACGGCTACATATTTTCCGACACGATAAGCCGCAACATAGCTCTTTCGGACTCCGAGCCTGATACTTTGCGTGTTGCCTATTCGGCCAAACAAGCCTGCATCGACGGCTACATCGACAGGCTGCCTATGCGTTATAACACTCGAATCGGCGCTGACGGGCAAGGGCTGAGCTCGGGACAGCGGCAGCGAATACTGATTACCAGAGCTATATATAAAAATCCGTGTTACATTTTTTTTGATGAGGCTACCAATTCGCTCGATGCTAATAACGAACGAGCCATAAATGCTAATCTCGGCAGCTTCTTTAGGGGGCGTACCGTGGTAGTGGTGGCACATCGGCTCAGCACAGTGCGCAATGCCGACAACATTGTTGTACTCTCCGGCGGCCGGGTGGCAGAGCAAGGCACGCACGCGACTCTCATTGCGGCCCGGGGCGAATACTATCGTCTTGTGCAGAACCAACTCGAATTGTAAGCGGGTGTCGTTAGACGGTAGAGGGGTTTGGGGGGGTATGCCTTTTTGCGTATCTTTGTACCCGCATAGTTAAAGTATTAACGTATAGATAAGAACCGCCTATGGAGTAAGGATCGGAATGACGCCTTGGAGTTTGGCATTGCGGCGCAGTGCAACTTCACCGAGAATGAAAAAACTATAACAACGAAAAAGCGTCACCATTCAGTAGACTTGATGTGAACATATAAAGATATATTGAGCTTTTAGCTCTTGTTCTCTTAACTTTGAATACCGCCAAACATTCTACGACTGAGAACAAGCAGACTGAAGGTTCACGCCTCATAAGGCGTGGACTGTTCTGTGCTTGTTAGTCGTAAGGTCACTTGGCGGTAACCTAAAGTTAAGGCAAGCGTAAAGAATGGTTGCACGCCTTTTTCATATCCATCTATCAATAAATGAAAAAAATCACAAAATTGTTGGCTGTTCTGGCCTTGGTGCTACAGCCTTTTATGCTTGTGTCGTGTAAAGATGACGATATTCCCAACGATGTACCGGGCGGAGAGGACGATTGGATAGTGCAGACAGAGGACGTGGTAGAAACTTATCTCGACGGTGACATAGCTTTGGTGGGCAGTCATTTCGATGAAGTTACTTCGTATATCCTTTCACGCGTGTGCGGACAGAAATTTCAAATAGACTTCAGTAGCTCCTCCCTCCCTGTGACAACTCGCGTCTTAATGATTGATGACGAGAATATGCGAAATCTCTCGGCCGACGACATCGACAGACTCATTGTTCCCGCATATAGGCAGGGAGTCATTATTTGCATGCATAAACCAAGCGACTGGAAAGCGGCCGGTGTGCAGATGGCGCTATGGCAGGTAGATCACGGCACGGATGGTTCGGAAACGATTGAAGGTAGCGACCAAAATGTTGGCAGAAGTGCCTTTACTACGCGGTCAACAGATGACGGAATGGATTACGACGATAGCAGCTCCGATCTTATCGCCATCAAGCCGGGAGGACTGCAATTCAAATTGGACGATGTATACAATCCGGATGAAAAATACGAATCGACAATACAAATCACTGAGCATATTGATGAAAGCGAGCCTGCGACGCGGGATAGTCTGATAACTATTACACCGCAAGAACCGACGGCATATGAGTACGGGCGCTTTGCTGAGAACGCCGTGAAGTGGATAAATGAAACACAGGAAGAAGCCCTTTTCAGGGCTGCAAGAGCAGGCTCGCTTACGCGAAGCGCAGACGGCACTACCAATATGAGCCAGGTTTGCAACGAAACTCGGATAGTGAGTTGCACATTCTGGAATAGGTATGGAAACCCCAATACGGACGCAGCCTATGTGAAGAAGGACTACAACGTGAACATACCCCTCATCATTCGTGCATATACCACCTCGGCTTATAATTTCGATACAGACGAAGATTATTACCATGTGGTTATGGAAGAGGAATTTGATGCTTCAAAACTGTATCGAGGAAGATTCGATATGAGGGAAAAGAATATGTATATAGCCGGTTACACATAGAACGGTATGGAAGTGCAGGCAAGATGGAACAATCTTGACTACACTGTGCGCGATGAATGGAACATACAGCCTCAAGGCAGGGCGGCTCCAGTTGTGACAGAAACCGTCAAAGGTTGGGAAGCCGGGGCGTCCGTATCTGTAGGGAAGGACGGAGTGAGCGGCAGTTTGTCGGGCAAACTGATTTATAAAGAAGGCGTGATAAGTACAGAGCAAGATGTGGAACTTACCAATTCCAGACAAGACAACTGGATGGTATGGAGCTACCGTATGGGCAATCAGGCGTACTTTACCGGAAGCTGGGGCAAGGTGAGCGGGCCTGAAGTGCCGCAGAATGCCACAAGCCGCAGCCTTAGTTACCATAGGCAGTCGTGGGACTGGGTTGTCAAGGAAACAAAACTACGTGCGAACAATCCATTTGTGTTTGATTTCAAGGTCACGAAAATGGATGCGCAGGTTGCCTGGGCTAATAGCTATACCCTTGAAACAAAAAAGGGGGCAGAGGTTTTTTCTGCTGATATGACGGACCGTAGCGCCAGTTTTAGCCTGACATTGCCTTCGCCGGAACGTTACAGGCATGAATACACTATGACAGTGGACGAGATAGAAGATACTTATGAGTTCAACAGCCTGATGGACGCTCTTGAGAGAATCAGCAGTAAATACAAACCGCTTTATAATAAGTTGATCCGAACAGACAGCGAAGGCAACCCTGTTGGGCGTACGGGAGTGAATTATGAGGCACTGCGTCGTATGGTGGGTTTGGAATGGTATGAACTTGCTAAAGAAATGCAGGGCAAGAAAATCAACGTAAGCAAGAGCTACAAGCTTTATGTGAAAGACGAAGAAGGTAGTAAACTAAGTATGATCAAACTTGACAAAGGAGAATACAAACAAGTAGGAACTTACCTTGTTATTTCTCCTGACGGAATAGGTATTGAAAAGGAAGAGGATAACGGCGACTTCGATTCAGGAAAAATTTTCACCTATTCGGTAAACGGTTACGACCTTACATTCCAGGTGCGAAAGAAAAACGAGAATTGTACTCTTATAGGCATTCCGGAAGATTATAATGGGGCTTTGGCGATACCCTCCGCAGTCTATGGGCTTGATGTCGTTGAAATGGACCGAAACATAAAGATGTATATGGGCGGAGTTACCTCGCTCTCCATTCCGGGTACAATATGGCACATTGATCCATATATGTTTAGCGACACGAACATAACCGAGCTTGTGTTACAGCGAGGTGTAAGGAGTTTTATGGCTTATTCTTTCGGGAGGTGTAAGAAATTAAGAACTATAATTCTTCCGGCCACATTGTACAGTTTGGGCGTTTTTGCATTCTCGGGCTGTCCTGATATCAGAGAAATTCATTGCGAGGGTACAGTCCCTCCGGCCTATCAGGAAGGGTATCCTGTAGATGATATGTTCAGGCTGTTTGACCAATCGGTATATGATAACGCAAAACTCTATGTGCCTAAAGGGTGCAGGAAGGCCTATCAGAACACGATACCGTGGGGGCATTTCAAAAACATATTTGAAAGCGGAGAGGAATAAAGATAAGAGTATATAGGGAAAAATGTCTTGAGTTTTTTTCGGATGCTTTTTGCCAAAAATACTCTCTGAGTTAAATTCAAACATTCTATTAACGCAGAATCGCCAACACTGAAATCACCGGACTTGCTTTTGGAACGGGGGCAGCAGGCTTGTTAATTGCCGGCTGCCTCTTTGCATTTTATCAAGATTAGTGGTTTTGGGGGGATTTTGGCGGTTGGTTTCCTGAAAATGATGCCGAAAGTTGATTAATAAAATTTTATGTGCTAATTTTGCAGCTTGGAAACCGGGAAGCCCCTTTTTCCGTTTCAATCTAAGATACATTTATAAATAGAAAAAAGATACATAATGGACGTAACACTCGAAAAGACGAGCGACCTCGAGGGCCGTATAGTCGTTAAAATCGAAGAAGGCGACTACGCTCCCCGCGTCAAGAAGGAGCTTAAGGAAATCGGCAACACCCGTCAGATCCCCGGCTTCCGCAAAGGCCACATCGACATGGCTCAGCTTCAGAAGCGTTTCGGCAAGGACGTGAAGGCTCACGTGCTGAACGACGTGGCCTCCGATGCTGCTCTCAAATATATCGACGACAACAATATCGCTATCCTCGGCCAGCCGATCCCGGCACCCGATCAGGAACTGAATCTCGACGAGAAAGACTATACATTTGCTTACGAAATCGGACTGATGCCCGAGCTCAATTTGGTATTCGACCAGAGCGTTGAACTCGACTTCTACAATATCGCCGTAAGCGACGATATGATCAAGCAGCAGGACGAGAATCTGCGCCAGCAGGCCGGCGAGCGTGTTCAGGCTCAGGAATACGGCGACCGCGCCCTCGTCAAGGGTACTATCATGCAGCTTGCCGAGGACGGACAGGTGAAGGCCGACGGCATTCAGGTAACCGACGGCATTCTCGCTCCGTTCTTGTTCAAGAGCAAGGAAGAGGCTGCCAAGTTTGAAGGAACCAAGGTCGGCGACAAGGTTGTGTTCGACGCTTTCGCTACCTGCGACGGCAACGAGGCTGAAATAAGCTCGATGCTCCACATCGACCGCGACAAGGTGGAAGAGGCTCGCGGCAACTTTGAAATCAATATCACCGAGTATGTGGTCAACAAGCCCGCAGAGCTTGGTCAGGAATTCTACGACAAGGTGTTCGGCCCCGACGCTGTACACAACGAAGAAGAATACCGCGCCCGCGTTACCGATATGATAGCACAGGGTCTGCAGCCCAACAGCCGCAACCTCTTCGTGCGCACTACCGAGGATTACCTTATGGAAACCTACGGTGCGTCGATGCAGCTTCCCGAAGGCTTCCTGCGCAAGTTTATGATGCGCGCCAATCCTGAAATCAAGGAAGAGGAAGTAGACGGCTACCTCCAGCACTCTATTCCCGGCATCAAGTGGGAGATTATACAGGGCCAGGCCGGCCGCGCCATGAATATCCGCGTGGAAGAAGACGACGTGAAGGCTATTGCCCGCTCTATCGCCATGGAGCAGCTCTACCAGTACGGCCTTGGCCAGATGGCAGAGCAGATGGCCGACTACTATGCTGAAAACCTTCTCAAAGACAAGGAGCAGCTCGGTCGCATTCGCGAGCAGGCATTCACAGCCAAGCTGATGAACGCTATCCACAATGCTGTGAAACTGAACGAAAAAACTGTGTCGCTCGACGAGTTCCGCGCTATCGTTGACACTCTCAACAATGCTTCGGGAGCCGAAGTAGCCGCAGAAGAATCTGCCGAATAAGCAAGGCTTACCAAATAGTATGTCGCCCTGTATGGCTCTCGCCATGCAGGGCGATATGTTTATAGCCCATTGACGCCCGGCAAAATCAAATAAGAATATTTGCTTTTGCGCTCGACTTATTCGTACCTTTGCACCTATATACCAATCAATACCACGAATATGAGCACTATGGAGAGGGCGGCAGTGCCGCACAAGCGTGTAGATGTGGCCGATGTGTTGCGCGGCTTGGCTGTGATGGGCATTATTCTGCTGCATACGATAGAGCATTTCAATTTTTATTCTTTCCCGGACACGGCAGGGCAGAGCGCGTGGCTGAATTTTACGGACCGTGCCGTCTGGGACGGCCTTTTCTTCCTGCTTGGCGGTAAGGCGTATGCCATTTTCGCGTTGTTGTTCGGATTCAGTTTCTTTATTCAGGACGATAACCAGCGTATGCGCGGCAAGGACTTCCGCGCGCGTTTCTGCTGGCGCCTGTTGCTGCTGTTCGTGATAGGTAATTTCAATGCCATGTTCTTTACGGCAGAGATATTGGTGATGTACTCGCTGATAGGCTTTGTGCTTGTGGCTACCTGCCGCTTGTCGAACAAGGTGCTGCTGTGGCTTGTGGCGATATGCCTGCTTCAGCCTGTGGCGCTGTACAATATAGTGCGAGCTGTTGCCGACCCGTCGTATGTGGTTCCGTCGATACCTACGGGCGAATACTGGCAGGCCGCTTTTGCCGTTCAGTCGGGCGGCGGTTTCTGGGATACCGTCAAGGTGAATCTGTGGGAAGGGCAGTTGGCGAGTCTTGCGTGGGCGTGGGACCACGGGCGTATTTTCCAGACGGCGGGGCTGTTTATGCTCGGTATGCTGATAGGGCGCCAGGGCTGGTTGCTGAAATCGTCCCTGCCCGGCTGGGGCCGCGTGCTTGCGTGGGCTCTTGTGGCATTCTTCCCTCTGTACGGTCTTAACAATATGTTGCCGAGCTTTATCGAGAATGCCAATATTCTCGGGCCGTTGGGCTTGCTGTTGTCTTCGTTGGCTAATTTTGCCTTTATGCTCATGCTTGTGTCGGGAGTGCTTTTCGGTTTTTATTGTTCGGAGAGGGTGTGCCGGGTTTTCCGCCTGTTGATACCTTACGGCAAGATGAGTATGACCAACTATGTGACACAGAGCATAGCCGGTTCGCTTATTTTCTACAATTGGGGCTTCGGCATGCACGCGCACTTGGGCATCACGGCGTCGGTATGCGTGGGCGCGCTGCTGTTCATACTTCAGTATTCTTTCTGCCGCTGGTGGATAGGGCGCCACAGCCACGGTCCTATGGAGTATGCGTGGAAGCGCGCCACATGGATTAGTCTTTAACGCCGGTTGCGGGAATACGCAGCGTGCTGTGGTTCATACCGGGATGCGGCGGATTTTGCCGTTGGCGGTGCGTGGAAGTGCTGCTACGGCGACGATGCGTTTGGGCAGGCGGCGGTGGTCGGCGACGATGGTGCGCAGGCGTGCCGCTATGGCGTCGGTGTCGATATCGCGTCCTTCTATCACGAGCAGCACCGACTGTCCCCACCGTGGGTGCTGCTCGGCACATACGTAGTATCTCAGGCCGGATAGGGCTGGGGCGTATAGCTGTTCGAGTTCTTCGGGAAAGAGTTTGATGCCTCCCGAATTTATGGCTCCGTCGGCCCGGCCGCGCCAGCGGAAGGTGCTTGGCGACAGGAGTTCTACGACGTCGTTTGTCTGCAGCCGTGCGAATGAGAATGCGGGGGCGTCAATTATAAGCCTGTTGTCAGCGTCGGTGTCGAACACTATGCCCGGCATCGCGCGGAATGTGCGCGAGCGGTCGGCAGCGTCGGCAAGGGCCACGTGGCTGCACGTTTCTGTCATACCGTAGCTGATATATGCCTTGTAACCGGCGGCGAGAAGTGCGTCGCAGCTGTCGGCAGACGGCGCGGCGCCGCCTATTAGCACGTTGCGTATGCGGGCGGCATATTCCGGCTTGTCGATGAGCGACTGTAGCTGCGACGGCACGATGGGCAGCAGGTCGATGGCCTGTTCGCCGTCGGGGAGGATAATTGTGTTGGATACAGGTAGTTCAATAAGTCGGCAGCCTGCCTCGCAAGCCCTCACAGCCATCATTTTGCCTGCGATATAATCGAAACTGAGCGGTGATGCGAGGACTGAGTGCGGGCCGATGCCGAAGAATGCGTTAGTGGCACGCGCCGATTGCCTCATGTCGGCTTTAGGCAGCCGTATGGCCTTGGGCGTGCCTGTTGAGCCTGATGTTCGGGCTTCGACGAAGGGAGCTGTGTTGCCCCATTCGGCAAGAAAATCGGTCAATGACGCCATTGGATATTATCAGGTATGTGCCACTGCCGGGCAGGGTTATAGCGAAGTTCGGCGCCTTGCATTTCAAGGGGCGATTCGATGTTGTCGGTGTAGAGCTGTCCTGTGCCGAGTCCTTGCGGCATGGTTGCCTCGGGGTGCTCCCGGCTCAGCCACGAACCAATGGCGGCGAGTCCTATGTTTGACTCAAGCGCCGATGTTAGCCACCAGCCGATGCCGTTCTCGCGGGCTATGTGTATATAAGTGCCGGTAGCCGAAAAACCGCCGCATAGCGAGGGCTTGAGGATTATGTACTGTGGCTTGATGGCTTCGACAAGGGCGCGACTTTCGTGTTCGGAGCGGACGCCTATCAGTTCTTCATCGAGGGCTATCGGTATGGGGCTTTCGAGGCATATGCGGGCCATTTCGGCGATCTGTCCGGCTTTTACAGGCTGTTCGAGCGAGTGAATGCCGAATACCGACAGGGCCGAAAGACGGCTCAGCGCGTTGGCGGGTGTGAACGCGCCGTTAGCGTCGAGCCTTATCTCGAGGTCGGAGCGGCTGAACGAGCGGCGCACTTCGCGGAGCAGCTCTAACTCGTCGTCGAAAGCTATGCCGCCGATTTTCAGCTTCAGTACTCTGAAGCCGGCGTCGAGTTTCTCTGCTATGCGGGCGCGCATGGTTGCTTTGTCGCCCATCCAGATGAGGCCGTTGATGGGTATGCCGCGCCGGCCGGCGAGCCAGTCGGAGGGCGGAGCGGTGCTTTGTGCCGCGTCGAGTGACGCCAATGCGCTTTCAAAGCCGAAGCGGATAGAACTGTAGGGGCCGGTGACGGCTCCGAGCGGGTCTTTGCAGGCTTCCGCAAGCATGTCTTCATAGTCGGGCCGGTCGTCGGCCGACAGGCCACGGAATAGGGCGCATTCGCCTATTCCGACGCCTGCGTCGGGCCGTGACGGGTCGTAGACACGGACGAAGTAAGTGTCTTTGACGTGCATGGTCTGCCTCGAAGTGCGCGCCTCGAAGTGAAAGTGCAGGCAGTACGGCGCCCATTCGGCAGTAAGCATCAGCCCGGGAATTGCGGATAGCTGTCGAAGTCGGGGTCGCGCTTTTCAAGGAAAGCGTTGCGTCCTTCCTGAGCCTCGTCCATAAGATAGTACATCAGAGTGGCATCGCCTGCAAACTCCATAAGGCCGTGCTGCCCGTCGAGTTCGGCATTGAGCGCGCGTTTAATCATACGGATAGCGAAGGGGCTGCGCATCATAATGGTCTTGCACCAGTCTACAACCTCGTCTTCGAGTTTTTCGAGAGGTACTACCTTGTTGACCATACCCATTTCGAGGGCTTCGGCAGCAGTATACTGGCGGCATAGGAACCATATTTCGCGGGCTTTTTTCTGCCCCACGCAGCGTGCGAGGTAGGAGGAGCCGAACCCGGCATCGAAGCTTCCCACCTTGGGGCCTGTCTGGCCGAACCGGGCGTTTTCGGAGGCTATGGAGAGGTCGCATACCACTTGAAGCACGTTGCCGCCTCCAATGGCGTAGCCGTTGACCATGGCTATGACGGGCTTTACGAGCGAGCGGATAGCCTTGTGGATGTCGAGCACGTTAAGGCGCGGAGTGCCGTCGCTGTCGCGATAGCCGCCGTGGGTCTTGTAGTTCTGGTCGCCGCCCGAGCAGAAAGCTTTGTCGCCGACACCTGTGAGGACGACAACGCGTACTTCCGGGGTGTCGCGGCAGTATGCGAGGGCCTCGAGTATCTGCGCGTTTGTCTGCGGGCGGAAGGCGTTGTATACTTCCGGGCGGTTGATGCTTATTTTGGCTATGCCTTCAAAAAATTCAAAAAGAATGTCGGAATATTCCTTGATTGTTTTCCACTCTCTTGCGGGAGCCTGTTGGTTGCTATTCATTATTGTCGATTTTGATTTTTAATATTGCTGGGCGTCCTTTGCCGGCCATAAATTCGCGTATGGCGGTGTCGATGTCGCCGTCCGGGCTGAGTTCGTAGAAGTCGAAGCCGTATGCCGCGGCGAGCTCTGACAGGGGTAGCCGTGGAGGCACGCAGAAGTACTGCTCGCGTTCGGGCAGACTGCGGGTGGTGCCGACCTTGCGGAAAATATGGCCGCCGCCATTGTCTATCACGGCCATTCGGAAGTCGGAGGGTATTTCTGCCATGGCGAGGGCGCCTATGTCGTATGCTGCGCTCATGTCGCCTGTGACAAACAGGACAGGGCTGTCGGAGGCGATGGCCCCGCCGATTGCTGTAGACGTGCTTCCGTCGATGCCGTTCACCCCTCGGTTGCAGAATGTGCCTCTGTCGCCTCTGAAGCAGATGGTCTGGGCATAGCGCACGGTCATACCGTTGCTGAAATGCACCGCGTGGCCGCGACTGTTGTCGCGCAAGGCTCTCATAACATCGTATACACGGCCGGGGTTGGCGGCGGGCAGTACCTTGGCACAGGCGTCCTTATAGTCGGCATCGCCATATATACTGTCGGCAATCGTGCGTAAAAACATCTCGGGCTTGCACTCTATCCGCGCGGAGTAATGGCGGTATGTGTCTACGAAATTATCGTCAAAGCCGATATATGCGAAAACGCACTCAGGGGCGAGTCCTCGCAGATAGCGCTTCATGCTGTCGGAAAGCAGGCCTCCGAGAGTGAGCACCACTTCCGGCTCAGGGAGTGAAGCGGCGGAGGCTGTGAAGTCTTCTGTGCTGCCACCGGGAAGATTTGAGAGAATGTCGGAGAGGACGCAGACCGACGATTTGCGGCCCACGAGTTCGACGGCTTGGCGCAGGCTATCGGCAGGATATCCCGCGCCACAGACCATCAGCACGCGTCGGCGCTCAAGAAAGGAACAGGCATCTCGGTCGAAAGCGCCTTGGGGGCTGATTACGGAGATTTTGCGGCCGAGGCGCTCCTTGTCGCCCAACTGGCGGACTTCGGTGAGGGGTATGGAGAGCGGCACGTTGATGTGCACAGGCCCGGGAATATTGCCGGTGGCTGCGGCGAGAGCGTCGTTTACCAAGCGGTTGATGTGCCAAAGGCAGGAGTCGTCGTTCCCTTCGGGGAGGCTGACGCTGCATCTCACCACGCTGTCAATGGCTCCGGCCTGCTGTATGGTCTGGCCGTCGCGCTGCGATATCCACTCTGCGGGGCGGTCGGCCGTTATGGCTATCAGCGGTATACGGCTGTAGTATGCCTCGGCAAGTGCCGGGGCATAGTTCAGCATCGCTGATCCCGATGTGCAGACGATGGCCACGGGAGTGCCGGTGGCTTCCGCCATTCCGAGTGCGGCAAAGGCGGCAGAGCGCTCGTCGATGACGGTGGTGAGCCGGTACCTCCCTGAGCGGGCGAGAGCCACAATCAGAGGCGCGTTCCGGGAGCCGGGCGATACCACGATGCGCCTCACTCCGTAGGATTCGAGCAAATCGGCCAATACGATGCAGCCGAGCTTGTTCATTGTTTCCAATTGGACGAGAATGTTGGTGAAATTAATACTTGGCTGTAACAAAGTTATGTTATTTTTGTTAATATTGCAAGTCATTTGCATTATGCGTAGATTTTCCATCATCATATTATTCATCGTATCTGTGTCGCTAACTTGCAGGGCATCAGAAAGTACCGACAGCATGGCGGTCGGGGAGGCCTCGCCGTGCGACACTGTGCCTTCCAAGAAAAGCTTTATATCGAAGATAATCGGCTATTTTAATGAATCCAACAAGCCTCGCACCGACAAAGCTTTTGATTTCAGTATAATAGGAGGACCACACTATTCGAGCGACACCAAGTTCGGAGTCGGTCTTGTTGCTGCAGGATTATACAAGACAGACCGTTCGGACACCATATTGCCGCAATCAGACGTGTCGGTTTATTTCGACGCTACCACGAGCATGTTTTTCAAGCTTGGTGTAGAGGGCAATCATATCTTTCCGAAGGACAGGGCGAGAATATACTATGATGTGTATTTTTCATCAGTCAATTCAAAATTCTGGGGCATAGGCTATGACCGCAACGTTGACAATGCCAATGAGTCGGATTATAAATATTTAAATTCGCAGGCACTTGCAAGCTATGTGTGGAAGCTTGCTCCGAGCCTCTATCTTGGCCCGATGGTGGCGTTCGATTATATCAACGGACGCAAGTTTACCAAGCCGTGGCTGCTTGACGGACAAGCCGAAAGGACTTTTAATTTAGGACTTGGATTCACTTTGCAGTATGACAGCCGCGATTTCCTGAAGAATGCGTCGCGAGGAGTTTTCTTTAGGCTGGACCAGAGGTTTAATCCTCGGTTTTTGCTGAATAAATATGCCTTTTCGCTTACAGAACTTACCTTGGCAACGTACAAGGAGGTGTGGAAAGGAGGCATTCTGGCTTTTCGCTTTCATTCGCGCCTTACTTACGGTAACACGCCGTGGGGTCTTATGTCGACGCTCGGCGGCAGCGACAATATGCGTGGTTACTACGAGGGGCGCTACCGCGACAAGTCGAGCGCTGATGTATGCCTTGAATTAAGGCAACATGTGTGGCGGCGCAACGGTGTTGTGGCGTGGGTAGGGGCGGGAACGGTGTTCTCCAAGTTCGGCGATCTGCGCTGGCGCGAGGTTTTGCCTAATTACGGCATCGGCTACCGCTGGGAATTTAAGAAAAAAGTGAACGTCAGGCTCGATCTTGGTTTCGGGCGTCATCAGATGGGCTTTATATTCAATATCAATGAAGCTTTTTAGAATATTTCCGACACCGGCGCTACTGATGTGGGGGCTCCCGCTGTTGTTGCTTGTGCCCAATATGGCGCTGGACTTTACCGAGCCGCATTATTCGTGGGCGGCACGGGCGGCCAACATATTGCTTCCGGGCGGCGTGTACATGCTTCTGGCTTCGTGGAGCCGCAATGTTGGGCGCACTGCTCTTTATATGCTGCCCGTGATGGCGCTTTGTGCCTTTCAGATAGTGCTCTTGTACCTCTACGGGGAGTCTATTATAGCGATAGATATGTTTCTCAACGTGGCCACGACCAATGTGAGCGAGGCCACGGAGCTGCTCGGCAGTCTTGGCGAGGCTGTGGCCGTGGTGTGCGCGCTTTATGTGCCGTTGCTTGTGATTGCCGTGATTCTTATTGTGAAGAAACGGTTTACGACATCGGCCGAGCGCAGGCCGGTGCGATTTGCCGGCGCGGTATTGGCTGCAGGCGGCATTGCGGCGGTTGTAACAGCATTCTTTCTTCCGCAAGGGTACAGGCCGATGCGCGAGCTTTTTCCTATGAATGTATGCGCCAATATGGTTGAGGCGGCAGGGCGGACCGCGCTTGTGAGAGGCTATTTCGATACTTCGGCAGATTTTTCGTTCGGGGCAAAGGATACGCGCAAGGAGTCGGCGCCGGAGATATATGTGCTTGTCATAGGTGAAACATCGCGGGCAGAGAACTGGCAGCTTGGCGGCTACGGGCGGGACACAAATCCGAGGCTCGGCGCACGCGACGGCGTGGTATACTATAGCCGCACGCTTACGGAGAGCAATACCACGCACAAGAGTGTGCCGCTGCTTATGTCGCATCTTACGGCGAAGGAATTCGGCGATTCGATATATTCGGTAAAGAGCGTTATCGCGGCATTTTCAGAAGGGGGCTACCGCACGGCGTGGCTGTCGAACCAGCAGCGCAACGGCCAGATAATAGATTTTTTCGGAGAAGAGGCCGATACGGTTGATTTCCTCACGGATGACGGAAGCCGCCATTTTGATATGGAGCTTGCGGGCTCGCTTGCCGACATCATAAATTCAGCGGGGTCGCGGAAGCTTTTTGTGGTGCTGCATACATATGGCTCGCACTTCAACTATAAGGAACGCTATCCGGAAGGATACGGCAAGTATCTTCCGGACGATGCGAGCGAGGCCGAGGCCGTGAACCGTGTTCAGTTGATTAATGCGTACGATAATTCGATACGCTATGTCGATGCCGTGCTCGACAGTGTGGCGTCGGTGCTCGAATCGACCGGCCGTCCGGCGGCGATGCTCTATCTCTCGGATCACGGCGAGGATATTTTCGATGATTCACGTGGGCGTTTTCTGCACGCATCTCCCACGCCAACGGCGCATCAGCTCCGTGTGCCTATGCTCGTGTGGCTGTCGGAGGCGTATCGCGGAAAATACCCCGGAAAGTACGAGGCGGCGCTCGATAACGCGCAGCTTGACGTGTCGTCGAGCCGCAGCGCTTTCCATACCATTCTGTCGCTTTCGGGGCTTGTGGCGAAGTGCTATGACCCGGAGGCCGCCGTTACCGAGAAATGCTACCGCGAACCGAGGCGTATGTATGTCAACGACTATAACGAGGGTGTGGCTCTCGGCGTCAGCGGACTAAGAAAGCAGGACATAGCCCTGCTTTCAGAAGATGGAATATCGATGTAGTTTTGGTGTTTAACAGGCTTTGAAGCTCATGTCGAGTCCTTTCACGGAGTGTGTGAGCGCGCCTACCGACACAAAGTCGACTCCAGCTTCGCCGTAGCTTCGCAGGGTGTCGAGCGTGATGCCTCCGCTTGATTCGATTTCGACACCCGGTGCTTCGGCGCGTATGATGCGCACGGCCTCGGCAGTCCTTTCAGGGTCGAAGTTGTCGAGCATTATGCGGTCCACGCCTGCGGCGATGGCCTGGCGTATTTCGTCGGTGTTGCGTACTTCCTGCTCTATTTTGAGGTCTTTGCCGTTCTCCTTGCAGTATGCTTTGGCGCGCTCTACGGCAGCAGCGATTCCTCCGGCAAAATCGACGTGATTGTCCTTTATCAAAATCATGTCGAAAAGGCCGATGCGGTGGTTGGAGCCTCCGCCGATTCTGACAGCCTCTTTTTCGAGCATGCGCAGGCCGGGGGTTGTCTTACGTGTGTCGAGAACCTTGCAGGGCAGGCCGGCAAGGCGTTCCTGATAGCGGGCTGTGACAGTGGCTATGCCGCTCATGCGCTGCATTATGTTGAGCATCAGGCGCTCGGTCTGCAACAGCGAGCGGACGGTGCCTTCGACAACGAATGCGATGTCGCCCGGGCGCACGTGGGTGCCGTCTTCGATAAACACAGTCATTTTCAGGGTCGGGTCGAATTTGGCGAATACTTTTCGCGCTATGTCCACACCGGCGATAATGCCTTCTTCCTTTATCAGGAGATGCTGTTTGCCCATTGCCTCTGGGCCTATTGTGCTGAGAGTTGTATGGTCGCCATCGCCTATATCCTCGGCAAAAGCCAGCGATAACAGGTCGTCGATAAGCTCGTCTTTAGTCTTCATAAGGTGGTAATCACAAAATTTATGCAAAAATATAGTTTCCGTTTCAATCGGCCAAATCTTCAGCGGAGGGTATTTTGTTTGTATAATCAAAAATAATGCCTACATTTGTTTTACAAAGAAAAAAAAGACACTATGGCTATACAGATCGGCGACAAGGCTCCCGAGATTTTGGGGACCGACCAGAATGGTAAGGAGATAAGGCTTAGCGACTTCAAAGGACGCAAGCTTGCATTGTATTTCTATCCTAAAGACAACACTTCGGGTTGCACGGCGGAGGCCTGCAGCCTGCGTGACGGCTACGAGGAGTTGCGCGCGGCAGGCTACGAAGTGGTGGGTGTGAGTCGCGACAGTGCGAAATCGCATCAGGGCTTTATTGCAAAGCACGGACTGCCGTTCGACCTTATTGCGGACACAGGCACGGAACTGCAGCAGCAATTCGGGGTGTGGGCTGAGAAAAAAATGTATGGCCGCTCTTATATGGGCACCGTGCGCACCACCTTCATAATCAATGAAGACGGGGTGGTGTCGGCCATTATCGGCCCCAAGGAGATAAAGACCAAGGCACACGCGGCGCAGATACTCGCGCTTTAGCCGTCGCCTCCCGAAACTCAGAATGTGCGGTTGTCATCGAAGCTCAGCTCGATAGCACCGTTCCTTTCTGCAAATTTCATAATATTTGGTGGATTCGGGGGGAATCGTTATTTTTGCAGTGTTGAACCGGCTGTCTGGATCTGTGGTTTTGTTTTTATGGCGCGCAATGATTGTAGCGACATATGGCAAAGCCTGTGATTGCTATGTGAAATCTATTACTATGTTTTTTCCGTATGTCACTTTTTTATAGTATCTTTGCAGCTCAAATATTTGTGAAAAATAAAGCTACAGAATAATCAAAGTAATTAGCTATAATAAACGATGAATACAAGAAGTTTTCGTGCTTTTGTCGTGTCGTTGGCTTTCCTTATGGCGGTACCCTTTGTGTCGGCTATGACAGACGACCAAGTGGTAGATTATGTCAAGGCCGGTATGGCGCAGGGCAAGTCGCAACAGGCAATCGGGCGTGAGTTGCTCGCGAAGGGCGTTACAGAGGCCCAGATAAGGCGAGTGCAAGCGGCACAGTCGGGCAAGTCGTCAAGTAATGAATCACGTCAGGATTACAGCGTAAGGCGCAACAGGAGCGAGAAGAACGACCGGCAGAATATCTCTAATGCCTCGCAGAACAAAGATGGTAGAGGCTCCAATGCCGTCAGAAATTCAAGTATGAACAATGGCGCAGGAGGCGATCAATATTTCACTACTGATTTTGAAGAGATAATAATAGACGAGCAAGATTTTAAATTCGACGGGCAGACTCGGCGTGACCCGAACACAAATGAAAAGGTAGTGTTCGGACAAAATATTTTCCAGAGCCGCAACCTGACATTCGAGCCTAACGAAAATCTGGCTACCCCCGATGATTATAAGCTTGGCCCCGGCGACGAGGTGGTTATCAACATATGGGGTAACAACGAAGACCATATCCGGCAGACTATATCGCCGGAAGGAAGCATATTTGTGTCGCAGATTGGTCCGATTTATCTTAACGGACTGAGCATAAACAAGGCGAACCAGATTGTCAAGGAACTGTTTGCATCGAAGTACGCAGATGTTGCCGGTGACGGCTCCGATATTTCGCTTACCCTTGGCAATCTGCGCACTATTCAGGTGGATATCATGGGTGAGGTGGTTACACCCGGTACTTACCGTGTATCGCCTTTTTCGACTTTGTTCCACGCGTTGTACAATGCCGGTGGTACTACCGAGTCCGGCTCTCTCCGTTCGATAGAGGTGATGCGCAACGGACGCAAGGTTGCCACTTCGGATATTTATGATTATCTGTTCAACGGTAAGCGTTCCAATGACATTCGTCTTCAGGAAGGCGACGTGATTGTTGTGCCGGCATATGACCGTTTGGTTGAAGCCGGCGGTGAGGTCAAGCGTCCCGGTATCTATGAATTGAAGCGTGGCGAAACTCTCAAGGACCTCCTTAAGTATTCCGGCGGGATGAAGGCTACTGCGTATTCCGACCGTATTACGGTAGACCGCGTTACCAACGGCTCCAAGACCGTGGCCGTAGTCGAATCTGCTGATTTTGCCAACACACGTCTTGACGACGGCGACGTTGTGAAAGTGGGCGGAGCAATCAACCAGTATGACAACCGAGTAGAGGTGCGCGGTGCGGTTTTCCGTCCGGGCTATTATGCTATAAACGACGAGGTGAAGACACTTCGCGACCTCATAAAGATTGCCAACGGACTCAAGGAGGACGCTTTCCTCAACCGCGCGCAGCTTTTCCGCGAAATGGAAAACAAGGATATAAGAGTGCTGCCTATTAATCTTGAGAAAGTTGTCAACGGGACTGCGCCGGATATAAAATTGCGTAAAAACGATATCCTTGTGGTTGCGTCGCGAGAAGATATAGACCCCCTCGGCGATATTATAATCAATGGTGAAATCAAGTTCCCCGGAGCATATGAATTTGCCCATAACCTGACCATTGAAGACGTCATAATGCAGGCCGGAGGTCTGAACGAAGGTGCATCTTATGCCACGGTGGACATATCGCGTAGAATAGATGACCCGAACGCCACGTTGATAGGCAACGAGCTGTCGCAAAATTTCAAACTCACTATCAAGGACGGCCTCGTGGTAGATGGCGATACCGGGTTTGTGCTACAGCCCAACGACATTATCGATGTACGCCGTTCGCCCAACTATACACCTCAGCGCCGTGTAGTAATCGAAGGCGAAGTTCCGTTTGAGGGTGCGTACTCGCTGACGAAGCGCAACGAGCGTCTGAGCGACCTCGTGAAACGAGCCGGAGGAGTGTCGGAGTTCGCGTATCTGCGTGGAGCCAATCTCACCCGCAAGATGAGCGAAGCCGAGATTGCGGCACGCGACGAAGTGTTGAGGCTTGCCGCATCGTCGTCAGGCAGCGACTCTATCGCGGCCAACAAGGTGCTATTGGCCGATACATACAGTGTGGGCATAGAGCTTGACAAAGCTCTGGCAAATCCCGGTGGCCCGGAGGATATCGTTATCAAAGATGGCGACGTGATTGTTGTGCCGGAAATGGTCAACACTGTCAAGATTTCCGGTGACGTCCTTTATCCCAACTCTGTTGTCTACACGCCCGGTAAAAAGCTGAAATATTATGTGGAACAGGCCGGTGGCTTTGGAAATAGTGCCAATAAAGGGCGTGCGTTCGTAGTGTATATGAACGGGCGAGTGGCGCAGGGCAAAAACGCGGCTATAGAGCCGGGCTGCCATATCATAGTTCCGTCCAAGCAGAAAGGAAAGGGATTGTCGGTAGCTGAATGGCTTGCCATAGGAACTACGGCGGCTTCTCTCGGAACGATGGGTGCCACTATCTCAACGCTAATCAAATAACTCCCGATAGATGGAATACAACAATAACAATCCGGAAATAGGGCACGGCAGCGACAAAGAGCAGGAAATAGACCTGATGGAGCTTGCCTGCAAGCTTTGGGACAATCGCCGAACCATAATCAAATGGTGTATCGGCGGGTTGGTTGTCGGCCTTGTGGTGGCTTTCAGTATTCCCCGGGAGTACTCGACAACAGTAAAGCTGACCCCCGAGCTAAGAGGCAAGAGTGCCGGCGGCGGTATGAGCGCCCTGGCTTCGCTTGCGGGTGTCAATCTTGGATCTGATGCCAGCGTTGACGCCGTGTATCCCGAACTTTATCCTGATGTGCTGAACTCGACGCCTTTTATGGTGGAGCTGCTTTCGGCAAGCCTTCCCACAGAAGAAAACGATATGACGGTGCAGGAGATAATCACCAAACATACGTCGTCGCCGTGGTGGAGTTCGGCTATAAGCGCCGTGCTGGGCTTGCCTTCTTTGTTCAGGAGCCAGCCTGCGGTGTCAGATACTATCGACCCTTATCATCTGACAACCAAGCAGGCGGCAACTGTTTTAAAGTTGTCGAATCGCATCTCGGCTGATTTCAATACAAAGAAATCTGTAATAACGATTTCGACAACTCTGCAGGATCCTGTGGCTTCGGCACATCTTGCCGACACCGTGGTTGCATATCTGCAAAAGTATATTACCGAATATCGTACCGAGAAGGCCCGGCAGGATTTGGCATACGCTTTGCGAATCAATGGCGAGGCACGCGAGGCATACTATGATGCGCAGAAGCGCTATGCCGAGGCCAGCGACCGCAATCACTCGCTTAGTTCGCGCTCGGCTTCGATAGAGATAGAGCGCCTTCAGAACGAGGCTACCTTGGCTTTCGACCTGTATAACTCTACAGCGCAGCGTGTGCAGATGGCTGAAGCCAAGGTTCAGGAAACCACCCCTGTCTTTGCCGTGATTCAGCCTGCCTCCGTTCCGGTAAAACCGGCCAAGCCTTCTAAATTGATAATACTGATAGGAACTATATTTTTGGCTTTCGTTGCCTCGTCGGCTTATATACTTTGTATGCCGATTCTGAAAGCATCGATGTCAAAACATAAAAAGTAAGATACTTTTCATAAAATGCGAAGCGCGCCGAGGACCTCTTCGGCGCGCTTCGTTTATTTTATGATAGCCTCATTATTTTTGTGGGGCAGCCTATGGTGCATTTGCCGCATTTTATGCAGTCGGGGTGCAGGTAGCCATCTTCGAGTCCGCGGCTGTCGTATGGCGTTAGCTGCATAGGGCACACGCGTGCGCAGCTCTTGCATTTCATCTGGCAGTTTGCTGCAACATGTATTCTTGGAAAGCCTTCAGGCAGTTTTCCCTTGCGAGGTGTTACCCACGACGACAGCGTACCCATAGGGCAGAATGAGCACCAAGTGCGTGGCGCGAAAACGAAGCCGAGGATTATACCTGCTATGGTCGTTACAAGGATTATTGTCCAGAACACGCGGCCTACGGCGTGCCAGTTGCCCCAGGCGTGGTACATCTGCATTCCAAATACGGTGAATATGAACAGTACCATGAAGATGCGGAACCCTTTCCTGCGCACGAAGGCAGGTATGGGTTTATGGGGCGAGTAGCGTGATATGAGCCGGTCGTAGAAGTTGCCTCGCGGACAGGCATTGCCGCACCACCAGCGTCCTTTGCGGACAGCGAAGGCTACCGGCGCTATCATACATATAAGAGCGATGATGCCAATGGCCGGGTAGAGGAATCCGATTACGAGATAGGCGATCAGAATCCAGTATAGCGACGGACTCTTTGCCTCGAGGTGGCGGTGGAATTGTTTGCTTGCCATAATGTGATTTTTAGTTTGGTGCAAAATTACGCAACAAGCCATAGATTAACGAATGCTTTTGCCTATCTTTGCATAGATATAATCTATCGATAGCGGAATAATAATGACTATACAGCAACTTAGATATGTGATAGCTATAGGGCGCGAGCTTAGCTTTGCCAAGGCGTCGGAAATCCTCGGTGTGTCGCAGCCTACACTCAGCGCTATGCTGCGCAAGCTTGAAGAGGAGTTGGACGTGCTTATATTCGAGCGCGATAACAAGAAGGTAGCGCCTACGGCTTTGGGGCGAAAGATTATTCGTCAGGCCGAGGCGGCACTTGTCGAGATAGAGCGTATTTCGGAAATCGTGGCTGAGGAAAAGGAGGGGACGAGAGGCCGCTTTGCATTGTCGGTAGGGCCTACAATAGCGCCTTATATATTGCCGAACTTCATCAAGTTCTATGCAAGAGATTATCCTGAGGTTGAATTGTCGGTACGTGAGCTGAAGACAGAAAGTATGCTCGAAGCCCTTGGACGGGGTCTGATCGATGCGGGAATCGCTATAAGCGGGGCTTCAGGCGCTGGTATTTTTGAGATACCTCTTTATACGGAGAAATTCTATGTGTATCTGTCGGCGGCTTGCCTGAATCGTTTTGATGTGTTCGAGCCCGGCAAACTTGAGCATGAGAATATGTGGATAATGAAAGAGGCCCAATGTTTTCGCGACAGTGCGTTCAGTTTCTGTAAGGCTCGGGCTAAGGGCAGGAGGGTATACGAGGCCGGAAGTATAGAAACATTGATACGGATAGTTGACGAAAACGGCGGTTTCACTATAATTCCGGAGATGCATCTGCGTCTGCTCGACGAACGCCAGCAGGCTAATGTGCGCCCTATCGACGGGCGGTATCTGTCGGAGCGCAGGGTGTCGATGTATATAAGGGCGGATTATGTGCGCGGGCGGCTGCTTAACTCGGTAGCCAATACTCTCGTTCGTTTTATGCCTGATAATATGCTCGATCCGCGTATTAAGAAATTCGGAATAATATTGTGAAACGCCCTTAATAATAAGGCATAGGTCCGCGTTGTGGTTGCGGGCCTATGCCTTATTATATGGGTGTGATTTTATTTTATTGATTTACGGCCTCCTGCCATAGCTATCCAGCATAGCACGGCAAGCACTGCGCCGATGGCCGGGCCTACTACCATGATCCAGAAGTCGCCCCATGCCGTTGGGTCAAAGACAGCGGGACCGAAGCTGCGGGCAGGGTTTACCGAGCAGTTGTCGACGGGAATGCCCACTATGTTGACAAGACCGAGAGCGAGGCCTATGGCGAGTCCTGCGAATTTGCCGAAGCCTTTAGAGGGATCTGTGGCGCCGAGCACAATCAGCACAAAGAAGAACGTGAGCAGGCCTTCGCTGAGCAGTGCCATGCCGGAGGTGGCTCCCGGCTGGAGCACGTTGGTGGCAAGGTAGCTTGCCGGCGGTGTAGTGCCGCCAAATGTGAAGCCGGGTGCCATATTCATAAACCAGAACAGGAATCCTGCACCGACTGTGGCTCCGAGAAGCTGGAACACGATGTAGCCCACGCAGTCCTTGCCGCTCATTCTCCCGCTGAGAAACATAGCGAAAGATACGGCCGGATTCACGTGGCATCCGGAGATGTTGCCCAAGGCGTAGCACAGGCACACCAGAACGAGGCCAAAGCATAGACCAATACCGAGGCCGCCTATCGAGGGGCCGGCAAGCACTGCGCTGCCGCAGGCGAGAAGAACCAGAAACATCGTTCCGATACCTTCAGCAATTAGTTTCTTCATGCAAATACGGTTGAAAAGTTACATTACATAGATATAACGTTGCGATGTTAACTTTTGTTTTGTGAATCTTATATAAAATGAAAGGGGTCATTCGCTTTTTGCGAACGACCTCTTAAGTTTCTTTGGCTTGATACGCCTTATTCAGGCGCAGGAAGTGTCGGAGTCGGAAATTACTTAACTTCAGCAACTTCAGCAGCGGCAGCTTCAACAGCTACGGTAGAGTCGTTGAGTACGCTATCTTCAACAACAGCTACTTCTTCAGCAACGGGCTCAGCAACTTCTTCTACAGCAGGAGCTTCGGTAGCTTCGGCAGCCTGTTCCTTGTTGCCGCAAGCGAAGAACGACATGCTGAATACTACAGCAAGCATCAATACTAACTTTTTCATTTTGTGTTTTGATTTAGTAATAAAACAATTGTTTGCTTCAAAAACGCCACAAAGTTAAGCCGTTTTTTTAAACTACACAAATTTTAAGGTTCTTTTTTTCGCGGCGGCCCTGTTTTTTAACAGAAAGCACGGTGCGAAGCCAAAAAAGGACACCCGCAAGAACGGTGGCTCTTGCAGGTGTCCGGGATTATATATAGGGTTGTGATTAGTTGGCGGCAGATGCTTCGCGACGGCTGTCTGATGCAATCAGGTTTGCCATTACCACGGCCTTTGTGATGTGGTCGCAGATGTGGTCGGTGCCAATCAGGCTGTCTATGCCTGCGTGTTCCAGAACGAGCCTTACTTTGGGTTTCACGCCCGAAAGCACTACGTGGATTCCTTCTTTCTGCGATGATTTGATGAGTAGTTCGAGGTTGTGCAGAGCGGTAGCGTCGATAAACGAAACTTTCCTCATGCGGATTATGCGTACCACGGGTTTGTCGGCAAGGGTGGAGCGCATCATTTCGTCGAATTTGGTGGCTATTCCGAAGAAGAACGGACCGTCGATTTCGTATACGCTCACGCCTCGGGCAACGTTGAGCACTTCGTGCTGCGACAGGTCGGTACCCTCCGCAACATCAAGCTGCTCTGAGTATACCTTTATCTCGGTGTTTTCCATCACGCGGCGCATGAACAGTACCACGGCGAGCAGCAGGCCTATCTCGATAGCGATTGTGAGGTCGAATATCACGGTGAGCAGGAAGGTCACCAAAAGTACCGATATGTCGCTTTTGGGGGCGTGGAATATGCCGACAATAGTTCTCCAGCCGCTCATATTGTATGCCACAACCATCAGTACCGCGGCAAGGCATGCCATGGGCACATAGTTTATCAGCGGCATGGCAAAGAGGAATATCAGCAGCAGCACGAGGGCGTGCACGATGCCGGCAACGGGAGTGCGGCCGCCGTTGGTTATGTTCGTCATTGTGCGGGCTATGGCGCCGGTGACGGGTATGCCGCCGAAGAAAGGCACCGATATGTTGGCAAGTCCTTGGCCTATAAGCTCAGTGTTGCTGTTAGTGCGGGAGCCGGTAACGCCGTCGGCCACTGTTGCCGAGAGCAGCGACTCTATGGCGCCGAGCACGGCTATGGTGAATGCCGACGGCAGCAGCATGTTTATCGTGGCCATGTTCAGCGTGAAGCCGTGGGGCACGGGGATATCTGTGGCCATAGTGCCGAAGCGGTCGCCGATGGTTTCAACGGAGTACCAGTCGAAAGTTTCACCTAATATATAGGAGCCGGCAGTGACAGCTATTATGGCTATCAGCGCCCCGGGAAGCTTTTTCGACACCTTGGGCGCCAAGATTATTATCAGCAGCGATACGGCGGCAGTGGCCAGGGCAGGCAGCGATATGTTGCCCAGATTGCTGAAGTACATACCCCATTTGGGAATGAACTGGCCGGGAATATCGCGAAGGCCGAGACCGAAGAAGTCGTTGATTTGGGTGGAAAAGATGGTGAGGGCTATACCGGCGGTAAATCCTACAACGATGGGGTAGGGTATGAACTTGATCACGGTGCCGAGCCGGAATATACCCATGAGCACGAGAATGACGCCGGCCATAAATGTGGCGATGGCGAGTCCGTGCAGGCCGAACTGGGCGATGATATTGTACACTATCACAATAAACGCGCCCGTGGGGCCGCCGATCTGGACGGTGCTTCCGCCGAAGAACGACACCATGAATCCGCCTATTATGGCTGTGATAAGTCCTATTGTGGGGCTTACGCCCGATGCGATACCGAAAGCGATAGCGAGAGGCAGGGCTACGATGCCTACCACGATGCCTGCGATGATGTCGGCTTTGAGGCGCGATGCGTTATAGTGGCGCAGGCAGGAAAAGAGCTTGGGGTGGAAGTCGATAGCCTTGGCCGGAGATATTGGCGAGGCTTTGCCGATTGAGCTCATAAGTGATGAATTGTACCTTAGTGTGTTAAAAACCTAAAAAACGCCGCAAAGTTACAAAAAAAATCCAAATAACGCTTTACCCGGTTCTACAAACTTCACCCTTAGGCGCTAACGAAGAACTGCCGATTGTTAAAAAACAATCGGCAGTTCTCAATAGCTGATGTGTAATGGGGTGGTGAATTATTCCCACTCGATTGTTGCCGGGGGTTTGGAGGAGATGTCGTAGCATACGCGGTTGACGCCGCGCACCTTGTTGATAATCTCGTTGCTTACCTTTGCCATAAAATCATACGGCAGGTGTGCCCAGTCGGCGGTCATGGCGTCGGTCGATGTTACGGCGCGGAGTGCCACGGCGCGTTCGTAGGTGCGCTCGTCGCCCATCACGCCCACGCTCTGTACCGGCAGGAGGATTACGCCGGCCTGCCATACTTTGTCGTAAAGGCCCCATTCGCGCAGCCCTTCTATAAAGATGTGGTCGGCTTCCTGAAGAACGGCCACCTTTTCGGGTGTGATGTCGCCGAGGATGCGCACAGCCAGGCCGGGGCCGGGGAAGGGATGGCGGTTGATGAGGCGTTCGGGCATTCCGAGCTGGCGTCCCACGGCGCGCACCTCGTCTTTGAACAGCAGGCGGAGCGGTTCGCACAGTTTCAGGTTCATGCGTTCGGGGAGGCCGCCTACGTTATGGTGGCTCTTTATAACCGTGCCTGTGATTGACAGCGACTCGATGCAGTCGGGGTATATGGTGCCCTGTGCGAGCCAGCGGGCGTCGGTAATCTTTGATGCTTCGGCATCGAATACCTCGATGAAGTCGGCTCCGATGATTTTGCGTTTACGTTCGGGGTCGGTTACTCCGGCGAGGTCAGCGAAGAATTTTGCCGAGGCATCGACGCCTATCACGTTAAGGCCGAGGCCCTGATAGTCGCGGAGCACGTCGGAAAACTCGTTTTTGCGCAGCATGCCGTGGTCTACGAATATGCAGGTGAGCCTGTCGCCGATAGCTTTGTTGAGGAGTACTGCGGCTACCGAGGAGTCCACGCCGCCGCTAAGGCCGAGGATTACCCTGTCGTCGCCGAGCTGTTCCTTGAGGGCGGCAACGGTGGTTTCGATAAACGATGCCGCGCTCCATGTGCACGACGCGCCGCAGATGCCTACCGCGAAGTTGCGAAGCAGCTGCATGCCGCATGTGCTGTGGAAAACCTCCGGGTGGAACTGCACGCCCCACAGCCGCATTCCGGCCTCGCCCGTGAACGCCGCGAAGCGCACGTCGGAGGTAGAAGCCATGGTGGAGAAGCCTTCCGGCAGAGAAGTGATGGTGTCGCCGTGGCTCATCCACACCTGGGCACCGGCCTCGATGCCGTCGAACAGCGGGCAGGCTGCGTCGACATATGCGAGGTTTGCCCGGCCATACTCGCGCGACGGGGCTGGCTCTACCGAGCCGCCGTACTCAAGGGCGGTGAGCTGCGCGCCATAGCATATGCCTAACACGGGCACGCGGCCTACAAGGCTGTGAAGGTCTATTTTGAACGCGCCTTCGTCGTACACCGACAGTGGGCTGCCCGACAGAATTACGCCGATGATGCCTTCTTCGGCTTCGCGGCCGAAGGGATACTTGTTGTAGGGTATTATTTCGCTGTAGATGTTCAACTCGCGTATGCGGCGACCGATAAGCTGTGTGGTCTGCGAGCCGAAGTCGAGAATCACTATTTTCTCCTGCATAAGGCTGTGTTTGAATTTTGTGCAAAATTACGTAAAATTCGGCATTGCCGCAAATCGTTCACAGGGGGCTGAAATTGGGGAAAATGTAATATTTTACGCGGCGATAGGTTCTGTAATACTGAAAATTATTAATTTTGCACCCGAAAATTAGTCAGATGAATCGCAGGTTAGCTTCGTTGGTAGTTGTGTTCGTGCTTGTCGCCTTATGCGGCGGCGAGGCTCGCGCGTTGTCGTTTGACCTGGATTCGATAGCGCAGTGGGGAAAGTTCCCCCGTTTTGTGGTGAATACCTACCGCTGGGGCGACCGCTTTTTCAACGGCTACGACACTACGTATGTTGCTGGAACCGGCTACAAGTTCAATGCCAAGATTATCACTGAAAGCTGGCTCGACGGTTACCGCTTCGTGACTCCGAACAACAAGTACATACTGATGCACTCCGACCCTTCGACATCGGTGGGTGTCTATCTTTCGTATCTCGCGCTGTCGGGAGGTTACGACGTGAATGTGAGCAAGCTCATGGGGGGCGTGGACCGTTCGAGGCAGAGGTTTCGCTTCGGCTTCAACTGTATGCTTTTTGCTGCCGAAATCTACTTTATAAAAAACGATATAGGCACGACTATCAAACGTTTTGGCGACAAGAACCACCCGGCGCATCTCAACATAGGCTTTGATGCCATCAACAACTATACCTGGGGTATAGACGCTTACTATTTTTTCAATCATAAGCGATATTCCGAGGCTGCATCGTTCAATTTCAGCCGCGTGCAGAAAAAGAGCCAGGGTGCGTTCTACACGGGATTTTCGATATATACCCAGAAGCTCGGGTTCGATTTCAGCGGTCTGCCACCGCAGCTTCGCGACCAGTTGCCGGACACATGGCCCGATTACCGATACAGCGTCAACACCCATAATTATGCCTTGCGCCTTGGCTATGGCTACAACTGGGTGTTTGCTCCCAAGTGGGTGCTTGGCGTCAGCGAGTCGCCCATCGTGGGCATACGCAAAGGATATGTTAACTCCGATATCGAGAAAGTGTCGTTCTCGCTCTATAACCGTGCGAAGCTGTCGGTGGTGTGGAACAGTGCCAACGGCCGCTTTTTCTTCGGCGCCATAGGCAAGTTCGATGTGGCAATAGTCAATGACGCCCGCACCACCTACGCCGGAGGCGTGGTCAGCGGCGAGGCCGTTTTCGGAGTGCGCTTCAACATCTGGTGACAGCATTATTATATTATAACTGCCCGTTTGCAAAAAATGCAGTCGGGCAGTTAACTTTTTTGCATAAGCCTGAACAAAGTTTAAAACACTCTTGTTAGTATTTCAAACCGCTCCCAAGGGAACATCTACCACCGGGCGGCGAGGGATACTCTTCTGCAGTGCCTTCACATTAACAAGCAAAATTAATTCAAGTCTAACAACACAATTCAACCAAAATGAAAAAGAATGTTCTCTTAACCGCAGCAATGTCGTGCGCCATGCTGGTGCCGGCTCTCCAAGCTAAAGCGCAGGGTGAAACAGTGGTCGTAGAGGAAGAAACCGTAGCCGTTTCGGAAGTTCCCTGTAAGACTCACTATTATGTGCCCAAAACCGACAACTGGTTTATCCAGTTCGGCGCAGGTGTCGCAACTCCTTTTGTGGAAGGTGTGAACGACAAGGGCGACCGCGAACGTCACTTCACCGTGAACTATAATCTCGGTTTCGGTAAATGGCTCTCGCC
>ERZ778516.403-NODE-403-length-36297-cov-10.535732_pt1 | contig 36297 bp, 35 predicted proteins | sample MGYA00510342_ERZ778516 | MGnify/ENA primary metagenome ERZ778516 (study PRJEB29527, sample SAMN07138961) | mouse gut metagenome | material: feces | host: mouse | place: China:Nanjing | collected 2016-01-25 ...
CCCAAAGTCAAAATACATCGTTCTATTTTTATGTTTTGAGAAAGCAATAACATAAAAATAAGGAAAATATGCTATTGATTTGGAAAATCATGAAAGCAAGACAAAAATTTTATATGTGGGTACAAGTATATGGCCTGACCGTGTCAATAGAATGACGGATATGTCTTTGGATCTCATTCTGCTAAAAAGAAATTTGTATATAAAGAAAGGCCGATGCACTTTGTTTTGCATCGACCTTTTGGATGTATGCCGAGCATGGCATTAATCTTGCTAGTGAAAGTTGCGCACTCTGCAAGCTGTTATCAGCTCGTCAGCAAAAGTCTGGTCAAGGTAATTGTCAGTGAGTCTTGTAGCAAGATGACTTACATCTTCTCTTAATAGAAACATTTTTAGGGCTCCATTCCTCGAAGGTTCAAAAATCTATACTCTTTTTAATTCTTCCGGCTTTCATTCCCTTCTATAATTGCTTCCAAATACATCCGCCTTTTTATCGCGTCCTCAATTTTAGAAATAATTTGGAAAAATGATTTTACTGAAAAATTAGTAAATTATTAATGGTGCAATATGCTCCAAAACAATATTTAAATATTTCTCTTGAGTTTCCAGATCTTCCACTGAATTGCCATCCAGATCTTCTATACTGATAGTATAGTCTTTCAATTCAAACCTTCCGTCTTCACCGGTGGGCACGCCATTTTCGAAATATATGGTATGATGTTTTGTGAAAAAGGTAGCATAATAAGGGTCGTTTGGATGAATGCTTTCTGCTAAAGCATACTCCCTTTCTTTCTCTCCACCAAAGCAGACAGGGAGCTGCCCGCTTGTTTCAACGTTTTTCATAGGAATTCCAGCCAGATTGCACATAATATGTAAATAATCGCTGGTTGAAATTATTTCATCCGTAATTTGGGCAGAATCTGTTCCGCGTATCATAAAAGCAACTTTCGCCCGTTCTTTACACATAAAATGTCCGTCGGGAGGACAGCAATAAGACTGCCCATGATCCGCAAATAAGCTGACAATTATTTCATGGTCCTGATATTTGCTCTCAATGTAGCGGTATAGCAGGCCTAAAAGAACGTCTATATGTGAAGCAAGTCTGATATAAGCCTTTATTTTATCTTCACTGTATTTTTGTTTTGCAGAGGTATCCCCAGCCTTTGTTAAAGACCGTTCTTTTAGGGGAATATTGTTTTGGACAGCCAAGGGCAAATCGAATCCGTCGGCGACATCATGCAAATCACCGATGGACATCCATAAAAATTGATTGGTATCCTGAAAAGCCTCTAAATGTCCAATAATCTCTCCGATAATCATATCTGCCTTGTATCCGATATTTTGATGCTGGTAAACAAACTGCTGATATCCTCTTGCATGACCATAGGTTGGGATGATTCTCCAGTTTCCGCAGTGTTTTGCAGTAAAGTATCCAGCTTCCTTGAAATACTCAGGCAATGTAGGAATGTCTTCCGGCATGGCACCATCTATCCTGTTGTGAATCAGCATATGATGTGGCGTATCTAATCCGGTGGCATAGTTAGCAATGCTTGGATAGGTCCATTCAGCGGTCGTATATGCCTGCGTACAGATGGTTCCTTTTCGGAAAAATTCATAAGTATTGGGCATGATTTTTTGTAAATCTTTTCCGTTTAAAATTTCCTGAGAAAGCCCGTCCATGAAGATATTTAATACCAGCTTTTTTTTAGCAGGGTCAATGCCTAATGGAATTGGATTCCCGTAAAATGCTTTTTTATTGGAACGGATAGTGGTCTGATTCGGAACTCTGTAATAATTAAAATGCCAGAAGTTGTCCTGCTGTACAACAGAGGGTTCCGTTCCTTCTTTTTCAAAAAAGTGTAATGTTTGACTGTTTTCTACTGCGATTGGAAGCAGGTATTCCTCTGCATTGCCGCTTACCTGATAATCATTGCCTTCTGTGACTGTTAAAAATTCTCCTTTGTGATCGACTAAATCCCGGCAGCCTGAGCGCATAAAGAGGTTGTTTTGCTTTCTGTAATCTCCCACATATCTTTTTTCATATGGCGATACCCAATAATAAGTTCCGATAAGCTGGTCAAAGGATTTGTAGGCGTGTTCATTAAGGCCAAACGCGTTTTTGTCTTGTTCTGCATAATTTCGGACGATCTCTAAGGCGGGAAGGTCGCCTTCCTGCTGGAAGATTTTAATCATTTCAATTATCATCCCGTCAAGCTGTGATGTCTTTTCTTTGAGTTGAAGCGTTTCAAGTTTCTCATCAGGGGTAGTAGAATAAAGAAAGAGTGCTTTTTTATAATTTTTGTAGGCGTTTAATATATCACTTTTCTGTTCATAGATTGAAGCAAGGTTATAGTATAGATCTGCAGTTAACGGATAGCGGCGGATTCCCAATAGTGCATAAGACAGAGCCTGGTCCAAGTCGTTGGCGTACAGATAATAAAGGCTTTGAAAGGCGATTAAATCTAAATCCATAGGAGCTTCCTGCTCATATAAATCAATTAATTCCTTTGCTTCGTTCAGCTCTAAGGCGTTCAACTTTGCTTCAATTTCCTGTTTGATTTGTTTCATTTTTCTTCTCCGTATTTCTTTACATTCATTTAAAAAACTAAATCAGTGATTTTTATATTTTGCCCTATTTGGCATGGAATTGTCAAGTATTATTTCCTAGAAAAAAATTGGTTAGAAATCCCAACCGAAGATTAGATATGTGCCTGCTGCATGTGTTGGAGGTAGGAAAACTGGTGGTATCGAAAGATGTGTTTAACAGCGTGTGTTATAGTTTGGGTGGAGTAAAATATTGTGCAAGGAATTATTAGCGGGATAAAATGATATACAAGGTTGCTGTATTTATTTAGTTTTAGAAAGATTCATGTGTTTTTCCAGATATACGGGAGGAAACTCATTTGGATGAATGTGTGAAACATGTCAATGGGGATACACTGTAGGGTACAGTGAAGATGTTTATATAGAGAATGCATAAGTATTTGGGATAGAGGTGGGAAAATAAAAAATTTTTTAAAAGAAAAATTTAAATTACCTATAAAGTCTTAAAAAAAACAACCGATAAAGATAATGTAAGTCAAAGATGCAGTAATATCATAGAATTGCATTATGGTTTTGGATAATTAACCTAGGGATTATTCGGAGCATGACAGAATTGTTTTACAAAATATAAGCACCAAATGCATTGAGCGAAGGTCGCTATATTAATAATTTTGCAGCATGGAGGCTGCAGTATATTCAAGGAGGAAAATCTTATGGCAATGATCGTACAACACAATCTTACAGCAATGAATTCCAACCGTCAGTTGGGCGTTACCACAGGCGCACAGGCAAAATCTTCTGAAAAATTATCATCTGGTTACAGAATCAACCGTGCAGGCGACGATGCAGCAGGTTTGAAGATTTCTGAGAAAATGAGAAGCCAGGTTCGTGGTTTGACACGTGCTTCCACAAATGCACAGGATGGCGTATCCTTAATTCAGACTGCTGAAGGTGCTTTGAATGAAGCGCATTCTATCCTTCAGAGAATGAATGAATTAGCTGTTCAGGGTGCAAATGACACCAATGAAACAATTGACCGTGACGCTATCAACGAAGAGTTAGATCAGTTGACACAGGAATTGGATAGAATTTCCACAACAACACAGTTCAATAAGCAGAATCTGTTGGATGGATCTTTCCAGGGTAAGAATCTTCATGTCGGCGCTAATGCAGGGCAGAAGATTGAGATTAGCATTAAAAATATGAATGCTAGCACATTAGGCCTTAGAGATATTCATGTAAGTGATGCGAAATCAGCAGTAGTTAAAAGCCTTTCACCGGACAAACAGAAGGGCACAAGCTATAGCAAAATCGTTTATTCTAATGGTATGTCAGTCGCTTATAAGATGTCAATTGTTGGAGCTTCAAACAAGGCTCAGGCAATCTCGACATTTAAGCAAGAGATTAGCCAGGCGGTAGCTTCTACTCAATATGTGCTGCAGATGAGTCCAGATGGAAAGTCTCAGTATTATATTGATAGCAAGAATAATAAATATGCCCAGGTGAGTCAGGCGATGAACGCCGACAGAAGTTATGCAAAGGCTGAAATGTCTACAGCTCTTACCAATAATTTTGGTAAGTATCTGATAGGTACCACAGTTAGTGCTGCAAGCGCTCCTGTTACAAGTCCTACTGTATCTGTAGTACCACCACAAGGAGCTGTTGATCTCAATGTGCCAAGAGTAGATGATTATGATACTGCAAATGCAACTCTCAAGGCAGTTCAGGAGGCAATCAATCGAGTATCCAGCCAGAGATCTGCACTTGGAGCTATTCAGAACAGATTAGAGCATACGATTGCGAACTTGGATAACGTAGCAGAGAATACACAGGCAGCAGAATCCCGTATCCGTGATCTTGATATGGCTTCTGAGATGGTTGAATACAGCAAGAATAATATTCTTGCACAGGCTGGACAGTCGATGCTTGCACAGGCAAACCAGTCTACACAGGGTGTATTGTCCATATTAGGATAATTGTGCGGCTAAGATTTAATAAAAAATCTATAAAGGAGTTGGCGTTGCCAACTCCTTTATTAATAGAATAATTATTTTTCAGAGAAGAAATAAAAAATAATTGTGATAAAAAATGGCAGGATAAAAAAATGTATGATAAGATAGAAAATTTGTATCAGTCTATGTATCAGATATCTTTTGGATATTTGATTGAACAAAAAAGAAATAATATTGAGTTGACTAGGAAAATAATCCCACAGATACAAGAGTTTGTATTGTGGTTTTTAGAAGAAAATAGATTTGGAATCGAAGAAGAATTATATCAGGAGATGCAAAGTTACCTGCTTCAGGTGTTAGAAGATATTACGAATGCGATTACTCAAGAAGACAGGGTATTGCTTCATGATGCAATTAATTACGGTATGATGGAGTATTTAAAAATGTTTAAGGATTCAGGGCAGGAGGGAACAGAAGTTGACAATATTTGAGGAAAATCTGAAGACGCTGTCTGCCGTTTATCCACAGATGGATAAATTGATTGAGGAGACAAAGGAGAAATTTGAGCCGGAATTAGAAATTATAGAAGAAACTTCTTATGAAGGGGAGCTGATTCTTAAGATAAAGAAAGAAGATAAGGTTTGTTATCTGAATGGGAAGCGGAATACGGAGGAGGCTGCCAAAATATGGGTGGAAACATTGGGGAAGCTTACAACGAATTCCCCGATATTTGTTATGGGATTGGGCAATCCGAAATATTTGCAGAGGCTTGTGGAGGACACAGAAAATAGGCTTGCAATTATCATTTATGAGCCTTCTTTTCAGATTTTTTTAAACTTTCTTGAACACGTGCCTCTTCAGAGATGGATGGAGAAGCATTTGATCGTATTCTGGGTGAAGGGCATCAAGGGTATGGATGAGAAAGCCATGAGTGAGTTGGTGAAAAAGGTTCTCAGATATGAGATGGTTCCTCATTATCGAAAGCTGATTCTTCCCAATTATGATGTGTTGTTTCCAGAGGAGGCAGTAGCTTTTCTGCGGATGATAAATGAAGTGACGAATGATGTAATTGTGAATTATCTTACCCAGATGCGTTTTGCAGAAGTATCGGTAAGGAACCTGCTTGATAATGTGAAGTATTTGTGTGATGGTTATAAAACAACCCAGCTTGTAGAGGTAATCCCCAATGACATTCCGGGAATCGTTGTGGCGGCGGGACCATCTTTGAATAAGAATATCCAGGAACTCAAGAAGGCCAAGGGAAGGGCGTTTATTGTTGCAGTAGATACAGCAATAAAGCCTTTGCTTGCGGAAGGGATTATTCCAGATATGTTTGCGATTGTAGATGGAAAAAAGCCTTTGGATTTAATTCAGAAGGAGGAGGCAAAGAAGATTCCTCTTGTGACAACGATAAATGCAAACAGTAAAATTTTAGAGTATCATACAGGAATGAAGTTTTTTTATAACGAAAGCTATGCTTTGGTAGAGAGGATTTTAATGCATGGAGATTGGCAATATGGTGGAGTGGCGACGGGAGGAAGTGTCGCTACCAGTGTTTTTTCGCTGCTCTATAAAATCGGTCTGACAAGGATTATTTTGGTTGGGCAGGATTTGGCGTTTACGGGCAACCGTTCCCATGCGGATGGAACTTTTGAGAAGGTGATGAAGGAAGAAAATACTGAAGGATTTATCATGGTAGAAGGGAATGTGGAGGAAAAAGTCCCTACAACTGGATCATTGAAGATTTATCTGGATTGGTATGATAAATATATAGAGGGGATCTTAGAGAGAGAAAAAGGAAGCTTTCGGGTTATTAACGCTACAGAAGGCGGGGCGAAGATAAAGAATACAGAGATCATGACATTGCATGATGCCATTGCAAAGGAGTGCACAAGGGAAATTGATATACAGGAATGTCTGGGGCGTTTATCACCTATGTTAAGTGAGGAATCCCGCAAGTGGGCAGTGGAATATTTGAATGGCATTCCAAATGAATTTTTTAAGTTGGCTCAGGATGCAAAGAAGGCAAGAAAGTTATATGGAAAATTAGATAAAGTATGCAATAAAAGGAATATAGATTCGAAAGAATATTTAAGCGTATTGAGAAGGATTGAGAAAGCCATAAAAAAAGTAGAGTCCAACCTTATTCCCTACCAATTGATAAGTGAGACAATGGTGGGTCTGCGTAATGTACTTTTAACAGAACAGTTTGAGCATGAAGATTCTGTACAGGCAGAGGGAAAGGAAATGGCGCGTGAAGGGATGATTTATACGAAATATATTTCAGAGCTGGCGCAGCTTTTTGGAGAATATATGAAAGAGCTTAGGGAAAAGGAAGCTTTAAAAGAAGAGCAGAGGAAAACAGCGGAATAAGGGAGAACAATGCAGAATATAATTTTAATTGGCTCCGGCGGCTGTATGCGGGAGCTTCTCTGGCAGATCGGGGAGTTGAATGCGGAAAAGCCAACATGGAATGTGATTGGTTATGTGGATAGGAGACCATTTGCGAGCGGCAAGGCTTTTGATCTTTCGGTTGGCGGTATAGATTGCCCCTATTTGGGAGATGATGAGTATTTGCTGGCCAGGCAAAAGGAAACGAATGTGGCAGTTAGTGTAGGTGAGCCTATCTTGCGGAAGAAAATTGTAGAAAAATTGAGCAGGAACCCTAGATTGAGATTTCCGAATCTTATTATGGGGGATACAAAGTTGTGCACAGATATAAAGATGGGGCAAGGATGCATCATATCTATGGGATGCCATATTTCTACAAATGTTACGTTAGGGGATTTTGTATTTCTTAATTTAAATTCTTTGATATGCCATGATGGAGTTCTTGGCGATTATACTACCTTAAGTCCGGATGTTACAGCAGCAGGGCAGGTTATGATTGGAAGTCGGTGTGATGTAGGGTTGGGAACAAGGATCATACAGGGGATTACAATCGGGGATGATGTAATTGTCGGTGCGGGAAGCGTTATTGTGAAAGATGTAGGGGCAGAATGTACCATAGCAGGAGTTCCAGCAAAACGGATAAAATAAAATATGGTTGTAGAACGATATGTAGAACAGTATGGTTAGCAGTAGCTGAGGAATAGACATGGGTATAAGAATTATTGCAGAAGCAGGAGTAAATCATAATGGCAGCCTTGTAGCAGCAAAGAAAATGGTATTGGCGGCAAAAGAAGCAGGGGCTGATTATATTAAATTTCAGACTTTTCTTCCGGAAAAGCTGGTATCGAAGTATGCCCAGAAGGCAGACTATCAGAAACAAACAACGAAACAGGGAGAAAGCCAGTTGGAAATGCTGCAGAAATTGACATTAACTCAGGAAGATTTTCTGGAACTAAAGGAATACTGCCAAAAACATGGGATTGGGTTTTTGTCCACGCCTTTTGATTTGGAAAGTATTTATTTTTTGGATAAGCTGGATATGGATTTTTGGAAACTGCCTTCGGGTGAGGTTACAAATATGCCATATCTGCTTGAAATTGGAAAAACAGGAAAACCTGTGGTAATGTCTACCGGCATGTGTGAATCAGAAGAGGTGGCGGAAGCGGTGGACTGTTTGCGAAAAGCGGGAACAAAAGAGATTTCTTTGCTGCACTGTAATACAGAATACCCTACCCCCATGGAGGATGTGAATTTAAGGGCAATGCAGACAATGAGGAATGATTTCTGTCTTCCGGTAGGATATTCAGACCATACGTTTGGAATTGAGGTTCCGATTGCAGCGGCAGCCATGGGAGCTTGCATTTTAGAGAAGCATTTTACCTTGGATCGGACGCTGGAAGGGCCGGACCATCTTGCTAGTTTAGAACCCAAGGAGTTAAAGGCAATGGTAGAGGCGGTTCGTAATGTGGAACAGGCAATGGGGAATGGAAGAAAAATGCCTTCTGAATCAGAGAAAAAAAACAGAGAGGCGGCCAGAAAAAGTATTGTTGCGAAAAAGAGAATTCGAAAAGGAGAAATATTCACCGAGGAAAATTTGACTGCCAAAAGACCCGGGAATGGGATATCCCCTATGAAATGGTTTGAAGTACTGGGGCAAAGGGCAGGGCGGGATTTTGAAGAAGATGAACTGATTGTGAAAGAAGAATGAATACAAGGAAGAAAGTATGCATTATAACTGCCACAAGGGCAGAATATGGTATTTTGAAGCCATTGATTCTTACATTGCAGGCGATGCCTGAATTGGAGATTCAATTACTAGTTACAGGTTCCCATTTGGCAGGGTATCAGGGATACACTTACAGGGAAATAGAGGAAGACGGGATTGAGATTTTTGCTAAGATTCCCATTAATTCAATGGAAAATGGCAGCTATGGCGTAACGCTTACGATGGCCAATGCTTTAGCGGAATTTGGGAGATATTTTCAGGAAGAGAAACCGGATATGTTGGTTGTATTAGGAGACCGGACAGAAATTCTGGCATTTTGTATCGCAGCCATGAATGAAAATATTCCGATTGCCCATATCCATGGTGGGGAATTGACCCAGGGAGCAGTGGACGACAATATACGGCATGCGGTAACTAAGATGAGCTATCTTCATTTTGCTTCCACAGAAGAGTATTGCAGACGGATTATTCAAATGGGTGAGGAGCCAGAGCGCGTATTTAACGTAGGAGCGCTGGGAGTAGAAAATATCTTAAAGGAAAGATTGTTGAGTCTAGAAGAATTAGGAAGGAGTGTGGGTTTTCCAGCAGAAAGAGATTATGCAGTGGTAACTTTTCATCCGGTAACTTTAGAGCCTGGAATGGCGGAAATACAGATTAGGGAATTGTTTGCAGCAATGAGAAAAAGGGATGATATCTTTTATTTGCTTACGAAATCAAACGCAGATACAGGCGGAGAAGTTATTAATGAATTTATGATGAGGGAGTCTGAAAAATGCCCTAACATGAAGCTGGTAGATTCCCTTGGCATGAAACGTTACCTAAGCGCAGTAAAATATGCAAGGTTTGTGTTAGGGAATTCCTCAAGCGGAATCATTGAGGCGCCGTCCTTTGGTGTACCTACGGTCAACGTAGGAAACAGGCAGAAAGGAAGGATTATGGCGGAAAGTGTTATCTCTTGTGAACCAGAATGCCAGCGCATCCTAAATGCCATGGAACAGGCGATGCAAATGGAATGTGGAATTTATCAAAACCCTTATGGGGATGGAAACACTTCTAAGAAGATTGCCAGAATTATAAAAGAATTTTTGGAAGAAGGAAAAATTGATTTAAAGAAAAAATTTTATGATATTTACAATTGTCTGGATGGAGTATGATAGGGCAATTAATGATTTGGAAAGGGTATTTCTGATTAGATGGAGGAAAAGCATGGATGGGAAATATTGCAATAATTCCAGCGAGAAGCGGTTCAAAGGGGTTAAAGGATAAGAACATAAAAGAGTTACATGGAAAACCATTATTGGCATATTCCATTGAGGCGGCGTTGCAGTCTGGTATTTACGATTGCGTTCATGTATCGACAGACAGTGAACAATACGCAAAGATAGCCAGAAAATATGGTGCAGAGACTCCTTTTCTCAGAGGCAGTGAGTTATCTTCGGATATTGCAACGACCTGGGATGCCGTGAGATTTGTTTTAGATGAATATGAAAAGATAGGAAAGAATTTTGAGGTAGTCACCGTATTACAGCCGACTTCACCGTTAAGAACTTGGGATGACATCTGTAATGCGTATGAAATCTTTGAAAGCAGGAAGGCAGATAGCGTAGTTGGAGTGTGTGAAATGGAGCATTCCCCTTTGTGGAGCAATACATTGCCTGAAGATGGTTGCTTGAATGGCTTTATCAGAACAGAAGCCAATGAGCCAAGGCAAAAACTTTCTGTATATTACCGTATTAATGGAGCTATATATATGATAAGTGCCAAATTTTTGATGGAACACGGAAATCTTTATGGTGAACGGGGGTATGCTTATATTATGTCAAAAGAGCATTCCATAGATATTGATGATCAAATGGATTTTGCAATCGCAGAATTTTTGATGAAGCGGTTGCCAGCTACCAGGGATTGCCGCTACTGTGATTGAGGCTCATAGCGAACTGACAGGATTAATAGCAGAGAACACTGTTGTGTATCAGGATGGTAAGGGATATCATTATTTCCACTACAGGGAAAGCAAGTAGAGAATTATTTGAGATCTAAGAGAATATGGTGCATATTCTGTTGAATAATTATGAAATATGTCAAGGAGTGAAAATAAGAGAAGGATTGACACACTTTAAGGCATGTTTAAAAAAAGGGGTAAATGATTTACCATGTAATGTCGATATACACAATGGATAGGAATCGTAAAATGCATGGATGCACTATATCGTTAAGTTGAGAAGAGAAATGGATAAGTGCCCACTTCTCTTTTTTATTAATTTAGTATAAGTTACAGGTTCCTAAATAAAAAATATTAAAAATTATTCTATTGATTACAGGAGGAAACAAAGATGACAAATTATGAAAAATATGTAGAGGCATTTAAAACAGGTTTAGGGATTGACGAAGAGAAGGTGACAAAAGATTTGACTTATCAGTCTATCATGGAGTGGGATTCAGTAGGGCATATGGAATTAGTTGCTGAATTAGAGGATGTCTTTGATATTTCTATGGAGACAGATGATATCATTGAGTTTAATTCTTTTGAAGCTGGGATAAAACTTCTTGGTAAATACAATATAACGATAGAAGGATAATAAAAATGGTAGAGAATAAATGTGCTGTTGTAACAGGTACAAGCAGAGGAATTGGCAAGGCAGTTGCAGAAAAATTAGCGTATTCCGGGGCTGAGGTATACGTATGCGCAAGGACAGCGACAGAAGAATTTGAAACATGGGCAAAAAACCTTCAGGAACAGAGCGGACATAATATCATTCCAGTATATTTTGCATTGCAGGATGCCGATCAGATGAAAGAGGCTTTTTTTAAGATTAAGAAGGGGCATTCGCCAGTGGATATCTTGGTAAATGTTGCGGCCAGTGTTTACAATGCCAATTTTCAGATGACGAGTTCGGCGAAAATGCAGGAATTGTTTGAGGTGAATTATTTTAGCCAGGTTCAATTTACACAGTATATCTTAAAACTTATGCTGCGACAGAAAAGGGGCAGTATCGTGAATATTGCTTCCAGTGGCGGAATGGATGGAAATCCCGGAAGAACTGCATATAATGCTACAAAGGCCGCAGTCATTTCCACAACAGTAACAATGGCAAGGGAATTGGGGAGAAATGGCATCAGGGTAAATGCCATTGCGCCAGGTTTGATTGATACAGACATGGCAAGGAATCATACCCCTGAGGATGTTATGCAGTCAGAATTGGAAGGGACATGTCTGGGACGTATTGGAAATCCGGAAGAAGTGGCCAACGTTGTTGAGTTTCTTGCATCGGATGCGGCGTCATATGTGACGGGGCAGGTATGGCGTGTAGACGGAGGGATGTAATCTTGGATGAGAAAACAAAAAGCAGAATAGAAGAATTTGCATTTCATATGAGACAGCATGCATTGGCAATGGCACATGCATCTGGAAGCCATGCGGTACATTTTGGCGCGGGAATGTCTATCATTGATATCCTGGCTGTTTTATATTCGGAAGTATTGAATCTGGATAAAAAAGATCCTATGTGGGAAGAACGGGACAGATTTGTTTTAAGTAAAGGGCATGGGGTGGTTGGTTATTATGCGGCATTGGCAGAATTTGGCTATATTCCGTTAGAAGAACTTGGGAAGTTTGAGCAGGGGAATTCCTGCCTAATGGGGCATCCCGTTTATACACCAGAATATGGAATTGAATTTACAAATGGAAGCCTTGGCATGGGGTTATCACTTGGGATAGGAACTGCCTTATCTGCCAAGAAAAAGGAAAAAGATTTTCGGACGTTTGTATTGTTAGGAGATGGCGAATCAGATGAAGGATCTGTGTGGGAAGGAATTATGTCGGCCGCACAATTTCAATTAGACAATTTATGTGTGATTGTAGACCGGAACAGGCTCCAGCTTGGCGGAGGAACAGAAGAAATTATGGCGCATGGCGATTTAAAAGAAAAGTATCAAGCTTTTGGATGGAATGCTTACGAGGTAGATGGCCATAATTTGGAAGAATTATATGAGGCATTTTGTAGAATTCCGGCAAATAAAAAGCCAACAGCTGTCATTGCAAATACGGTTAAGGGAAAAGGATTCCATTTCTCTGAGAATAATAATTCCTGGCATCATGCAGTAATGACAGGGGCACAGTATGAAGAAGCGTTAAAAGAGCTGGAGGATGGCTATTATGGAAATAACAGCAAGGAATGTTAAAAAATGGTCTACAATAGGCGCACGACCCACATTTGGAATGGCGCTGCTTGAGTTGGCAAAAGAAGACAGTGAGCTTATGGCACTTACTGCGGATGTATCCACGTCAGCGGGATTAGAGCGTTACAAAAAAATGCTTCCAGAGCAGTTTATTGATGCGGGGATTGCAGAGCAGAATATGATGGGGATTGCAGCAGGCCTTGCCAAAGAAGGGCATTGCGTGGTGACAACCACGTTTGCCCCTTTTCAATCCATGCGGTGCCTGGAGCAAATCAGGGTGAATCTGGGATATATGGGGCTGCCACTGGTTATGGTTGGCCTTGCCAGCGGAATTTATCATTGTTATTTGGGAAATACCCATTGCTGTTTCGAGGATGCTGCGATTTTGCGTTCTATTCCCAATATAGCAGTTGTTACCCCAGCAGATGGGGCTGCAATTGTAAAGACACTAGAAGGTGCAGTAAATTATGGCAAATCTGTTTATATCCGTTTGATTGAAGGGAAAAACCTTCCTGTTGTATATGGAGAGGACTTTTTGTTTTCAATTGGAAAAGCGAATATTTTAAAAGAGGGAAAAGACGTAGCGATACTTGCCAATGGAACCATGGTGTCCCGGTCCCTGGAAGCGGCAAATATATTACAGGAAAAAGGCATAACCTGTAAAGTGGTTGATTTCCATACAATTAAGCCATTGGATACAGAGATATTGGATTCTATTGCAGGATATGAGTTGATTGTTACCGTGGAAGAGCACAATGTAATCGGCGGGCTTGGGTCTGCTGTTGCAGAGTATATGATACAAAAAAAAGAGAAACCAAGGCAAATTCTTTTAGGTATTCAGGACTTTTATCCTCATTTCAGTGAATATGAGGAGGCATTAAAAGAGTGTGGGCTTACAGCACCGCAAATTGCGGAAACAATATGGAAGGAGATTGGCAGGTAGCAGATATGGGTTATGTGAATAAAAAGAGAGTAATTCAAAAGCTTCATGATTTTCATAAAAGTGTGAAGGCAAACAATGGACAAATAGGAAGGGCGCCGAGAATTATTGACTTAAGCTACGATAATGTATGTAATTTTAAATGTGAGCACTGTTTTACAAAAGCGCCAGAAGGAATTAATACTTTAAAGCACATGCCAATGGAGATGATAACCAGGCTTGCGGACGAAGCAGATGCGTTAGGGTTTTATGAATTTGATTTGCAGGGCGGTGAACTTTTGGTCCAGCCAGAAATGTTTTTTGATTTAGTACATGCAGTTGGGGCAGAAAGATTTTATATTTATCTGACCACAAATGGATATTTTTTAGATCAAGAGATGGCGCATCGCTTAGCGGTGGCTGGAATTGACAGGGTTTCAGTGAGCATTGATAGTTTAAACCCAGAAGAACATGATTCGTTCCGTGGTAAAAAGGGGGCCTTCGAGAGGGCGATTAATGCGCTGAAATATGTGAAGGAAGAGGGAATAGATCCCTTTATGAATATTACCGTAGGGCATTATAATGCCTTTTCGAAAGAGTTAGAAGAACAGCTTGCCTACTCTTTGGAAAATGGTTTTCATACAATTTTGAATGCGGCTGTTCCAGCTGGGTGCTGGAAGAATAATTATGATATTATGCTGACAGAAGAAGATACCGGGCATCTGGAGGAATTGAGGAAAAAATATCCCAATTTGGTGCGGGATTTATGGGACCCATTTGACAGGGAGCAGAAAAAAATATTAGGATGCAATGCAGGGAATATTTTATATATTACCCCTTGGGGCGATGTTTTGCCTTGTCCGTTTATCCATATTAAATTGGGTAATTTATATGAGGAAAGTTTGGAAAAAATACTGGAATATACATTTTCAATCCATGAATTTGCGAATCATTCTGATAAATGTTTAGCAGGGGAGGACAAGGATTTTGTAAACAAGTATATGAGTGGAGATATCTCTACGCAGAATCCGGCGAAAGCAAAGGAAATTTTTTTATGAAGGAAATAGAGAACAGAGTAAACAAATTGTGTTCCATGCTTGGAATTGATATTCCAATTTTTCAGGGAGCAATGGCGCATATTGCAGATCATAGATTATCGGCAGCAGTTTCAGAGTGTGGAGGGTTAGGCATCCTTGCAGCGGGAGGATTGGAGCCGGAGCAATTGGAACGTGAGATTTGTGAATTGCAAAAGAGGACGAAGAGAAATTTTGCTGTTAATATTGCCTTGAAAAGTGAACATGTGGAAGATATTATTTCTGTTTTGAAGAAGCAAAAAGTTCCAATCGTTGTTACAGGAGCTGGGAATCCAGAAAAGTACATTTCAGAATTAAAAGAGTATGGTGCTTTGATTATTCCTGTGGTAGCTTCTGTGTCACTGGCAAAAAGGCTGGAAAGATATGGTGTAGATGCCGTGATAGCGGAGGGAAGTGAATCAGGGGGGCATATCGGAAATACCAATTCAATGTGCCTGATACCACAGGTTGTAGATACGGTGAATATTCCAGTGATAGCGGCAGGGGGAATAGCGGATGGACGAGGGATGGCAGCTGCATTGATATTGGGAGCTTGTGCAGTTCAGATGGGCACACGGTTTCTTGTGTCACTGGAAAGCCCTGCTCACAAAAAATATAAAGAAATGCTGTTAAAAGCCAAGGATATTTCAACAGTTGTCTTAAACACGACACAGAATGATCAGGATAATATCAGGGCGGTAAGAAGTTCTTTGACAGGAAAATATTTACAGGCAGAATTTGATGGAAGTGAAAATCCCGGGTGGATGCTAAAAGATGCCCTAAAGCTTGCTGCCTGGGAGGGAGATGCAAATCAAGGGATTTTTATGGCAGGACAGTGCGCAGGTATGATAAAAGAGGAGCTTTCTGTTGAGGCGATCCTAAAGCAGACCTGGGAACAGGCAAAGGAATATTTGATGTTATAAAAATTATTGTTAGAAAGGTTAGGTAGGCTATGGAAGAAAAATTTGTTTTTGATCTCATGGGTATACAGTCGTGCCAGAGGAACCGATACCCCCTTTTATTTGTGGATAAAATAACGGAGGCCATACCGGGGAAAAGTGCAAAAGGAATTAAAAATTTTACGTATAATGAGTGGTATTTTCCGGCTCATTTTGATGATGATCCCAATGTTCCAGGGTTTGTTTTAGTGGAGTGTTTAGTGCAGACATTTTTAATGTCGTTTTTATGTATAGAGGAATACAGGGGCATGGAAACAAGCTTTGTAAGTATTGATAATGTGAAATTTAAAAGAAAAGTGGTGCCAGGGGATCGGCTTAGTATGGATGCTACGTTGCATTCCTTCCGTCGGGGTGTGGCAAGGGGGCATGTAGATGGCTTTGTAGATGGTGAATTTACATGTTCTGCTGATTTTGTAGTTGCTATTACAGAGGTGTTAGACAGATATAGGCCTAAGGAAATAAAGTAAAAATGAAATGATATTTAAGGAGCAGTGTCATGTGGGATTTTGGAAAATTCAGGAGTAGAAATGCTTTGATTGATGAATATGGAGCGGTTCTTACCTATGAGCAATTGGAGCAGAAAGGCAAAGAAATTGCAGATGCAACTGCAGGGAGATGCCTGGTATTTTCGCTTTGTGAAAATACCATTGGTTCTGTATTGGGATATTGCGCCTTTGTCAATCATAAAATCGTGCCTGTTTTACTGAACAGCCATTTGGAAAGAGAGCTTCTTGAAAACTTACTGTCAGCCTATTGCCCATCTTATCTGTGGGTTCCAAAGAGACATGAAAATGACTTTAAAGGCGCTCAAACGGTATATGAGGCCTATGGATATGCTTTGTTAAAGACAAATTATGACAGGGCTTATCCTCTTTATGAGGAATTGTGTTTGTTGCTAACCACATCAGGTTCTACAGGAAGCCCAAAGTTTGTGAGGCAGAGTTATACAAATGTTAAAGTAAATGCAGAGTCCATCGTAGAATATTTGAAACTGGATGAAACGGAGAAGCCGATTACTACTCTTCCTATGAACTATACCTATGGGCTTTCTATTATCAACAGTCATTTTCTGGTGGGGGCAACATTGCTTGTGACAGACAAGGGGCTGATGCAGAAGGAATTCTGGAACTTTTTCAAGGAGCAGAAGGCGACGTCTTTTGGCGGAGTGCCTTATACCTATGAAATATTGGATAGGCTGCGGTTTTGCCGTATGAATTTACCGTCTTTGCGGACTATGACGCAGGCGGGGGGAAAAATTGTCCCAGAGCTTCATAAGAAACTTGCAGAGTATGCAGCGGAAAATGGAAAAAATTTTGTTGTGATGTATGGGCAGTGTGAAGCGACGGCCCGCATGGGATACCTTCCAGCAGAAAAGGCGATAGAAAAGTGCGGTTCCATGGGTATTGCAATTCCAGGGGGCGAGTTCCATTTAGTGGATGTAAATGGCGAGGATATTTCAGAGCCTTTTACTAATGGGGAACTTGTTTACCAAGGGGCAAATGTCACTCTTGGTTATGCGGAATGTGGAGAAGACTTGATAAAGGAAGATGAACGTAATGGAATTCTTCAAACCGGCGATATGGCGCAGTTTGACACAGATGGCTATTATTATATTGTGGGGCGGAAAAAGAGATTCCTGAAAATTTATGGAAACCGAGTCAATCTTGATGAAATTGACAGGATGATAAAAGGTAAATTCGGTAACCTGGAATGTGCCAGCGCTGGAGTGGATGACCACATGTATCTTTTTGTGACGGATGCCTCAATAGCAGATGAAGTAAAGAAATTCATTGTGTCCAAAACGAAACTGAATCCAGCAGCATTTCAGGCTTTGGTAATTGATGAGATTCCCAAAAATGATGCTGGAAAAACATTATATAAGGAATTAGCGAAATATTATGAATAAAAGAATAGATTTTGAAGAAATTTTGCAGATACCCCCTTATTCTTTGGATAAGGAAAAAAAAGAAGAAATGCTTACAAAACGTCTGATGGAACTAACAGAGTACCACAGGGAAAATTGTCCAGAATATGCGCGTATTCTGGACAGTATTTCATATGACGGCAAAAATGTAAGAAGTTACTGGGACTTGCCATTTTTGCCAGTTCGCCTTTTTAAAGAATTGTCTTTGAGAAGCATCCCGCAAGAAGAAGTGGTGAAAACTCTGACTTCCTCAGGAACATCTGGGCAGGCAGTTTCTAAAATATATTTGGATAAGGCAACATCTTCCAGTCAGCAGAAGACTATGGTAAAGATTGTATCTGATTTTACAGGATCTAGCCGTATGCCGATGATTATCGTAGATTGTCCTTCTGTTGTGAAAAATAGGGCTATGTTTTCCGCGAGAGGGGCGGGCATTCTTGGTTTTTCCATTTTCGGAGCAAAAAAAATTTATGCATTGGACGATGATATGAAACTTAATGTGGAGGGGCTGAAAGAATTCCTGGAAAAATACAAAGGGCAAAGAATTTTTTTGTTTGGATTCACATTTATGATATGGCAGCATTTTTACAAGGAATTGTGCAGGTTAAAAAAAGAGGGTGTTGAGTTTGACTTTTCAAATGGCATCCTCATCCATGGCGGTGGTTGGAAAAAGCTTGTAAGTGAGGCGGTAAGCCCAGAGGAATTTCGCGCAAGGTTAAAGACGGTATGTGGATTGGACAGTATCCACGACTACTATGGAATGGTAGAGCAAACAGGATGCATTTATATGCAGTGCGAATGCGGTCATCTCCATGCAAGTATTTTTTCAGATGTCATTATGAGAAAACCAGAAGACTTTTCAGAAGGTAAAATTGGGGAAAAAGGAATTATTCAGGTCTTATCAACGATTCCAGAATCTTATCCGGGGCATTCGCTTATCACAGAGGATGAAGGCGTTTTGCTGGGGGAAGATGATTGTCCCTGCGGAAGGAAAGGAAAATATTTTAAAGTTGTTGGCCGGTTGAAGCATGCGGAGGTCAGGGGGTGCAGTGATACTTATGCAGCAAAATTTAAATAGCCAAAGGGAATGGGATATGCTGGATGGAATTACTTATTTGATAGGAAATGCAGACCTTCTTAAGGATATGGCATCTGCTCCAGCCAAAGAGCCCTTTGACGAAGAGATAATAGAGTTTTTGAATGATGTATCCAGGAAGATTATGGGCATGAAGGAGGCAAAGGCATATCCGGATGTTATTACATTAGGGTTTTGGATGCGGAAATCTTCTGTATTAAGCTTAAAGGATCGTTTCAAAAAAAATGATGGTAATTTGCATTTAGGAAGAGGGATTGCATTCCATATTGCGCCGTCTAATGTGCCAGTTAATTATGCTTATTCTCTTGTGGCAGGGCTTTTGACAGGGAATGCTAATATTGTAAGGGTACCATCTAAGGATTTTCCGCAAGTTGGAATTATCAATAAAGCAATCCATGAATCCCTGTCAAAATTTCGTAATGTGAAAGATTATATTTGCCTAGTCCGTTATGAAAGGAACAAGGAAATTAATAATTGCCTGTCCGTTATGGCAGATGTGAGGGTTATCTGGGGAGGCGACCATACGATTGCAGAATTAAGGGAATCTCCATTAGCGCCGAGGGCAGGGGAAATTACCTTTGCTGACAGATATTCTTTAGCTGTGATAGACAGTGATGCATATTTAAAGATGGAACATAAGAAAAAGGTGGCAGAGGATTTTTATAATGACACATACCTTACTGACCAAAATGCTTGTACCAGCCCTAGGATTGTTGTCTGGCTTGGGAGCCAGAAAGAAGAGGCAAAAAGGCAATTTTGGGGTGCTCTCTATGAAGTTGTAAAAGAAAAATATGAATTTCAGCCAATTATGGGGATTAACAAATTAACTAGCAGTTATTTATTGGCGGCTGCACAGCCTGGTGTGAAAATAGAAAGCCGGGAGGATAATTATATAGTGAGGGTGAAAATTCCCAAAATAACAGATGGTCTTATGGAGTGGAAAGATAATTCCGGATATTTTTTGGAATATAATTGTGATGACATTTTGGAATTGAAAAAACTATGTGATGATACACATTGTCAGACCATTGGATTTATGGGGGAACGTGAAACAATTATTCCGTTATTAAAGTCCGGGATAAAGGGGGTTGACCGGATTGTTCCAATTGGAAACACTATGGATTTTGATCTTATCTGGGATGGATATGATTTGTCGGAACGGCTGACAAGGACAATTGCAATCCATCTTTAATGCCTGAATGGAAAAAGTTGAGAATTAAAGTAAAAATGGAGAGGTGTTATGTGGATGGGATATGTAGTAGGAAATAGGAAAGTGGCAATTGTAGGGGCGGGGTTTGTGGGTTCTTCCATTGCTTATGCCTTAGCTTTAAGAGATATTGCAAGGGAAATTGTTTTAATTGATATTGCAAAAGAAAAAACAGAAGGTGAAGCATGGGATATTCGGCATGGTTTGCCAAGCATGGGTACAGCAGATTTATACGCAGGGGATTATTTAGATTGCGCAGATTGTGATTTGATTATCATTACTGCTGGGAGAAACCGTAAGAATGGGGAGACACGGTTGGATATGGCAAGTGAAAATGTAAAGATCTTAAAATCTGTTATAAGGTCTATACAAAAATATTATACTCGTGGAGTTCTTTTGGTTATCTCGAATCCGGTTGACATACTTACTTATAAAGTAGATGAATGGATGGAACTGCCCAACGGAATGGTGTTTGGTTCGGGATGTCTATTAGATTCCTCTCGTTTTGTAAGGACGGTGGCTGATTATATTGGGTTAAGCACGGGCGTTGTGAATGGGTATTTGGTAGGAGAGCATGGGGATAGCCAGGTTCCTGTCTGGAGCCGTGTGACAGTGGGGGGAATTCCTATTCATGAGTACTGCAATGAAGTATCCCTGCCCTGGAATGAACAGGTTCGTGACGAAATTGCATCAAAGACCCGGAGGATGGGAACAGAGATTATCCGGGCAAAGGGGAAGACTCATTATGGGATAGCAACGTGTGTATGTCATTTGGCAGATGCCATTTTGAACCAGCGTCCGACAATCGTGTCAGTAAGTTCAAAGCTTTTAGGGGAACATGGCGTGCGGGGAGTTGCATTGTCTGTTCCGTCTGTGATTGGTTCGTCAGGGGTGCATCAGAGAATACGGGAACGTTGGGCTCCAGAGGAGTACAGGGGATTTTTTGATGCGGTTGAGAAGGTTAGGAATACATTGGAGTGTTTGGATTAAAAAGGAGACTAAGAGTATGGGAAAATTGACAATTGCCATGTACCATTATGTGAGAGATTTAAAATATAGCAGATATCCAGAGATTAAAGGTTTGGATTACAAATTGTTTAAACAACAAATACATTTTTTTGCAAATAATTTTAAAATTGTTACAATGGAAGAAGTGATAGAAGCTTGTAATTCCTCAAATAAAAATCTTCCAGAAAATGCACTGTTGTTGACATTTGATGATGGATATATAGATCATTTTACAACGGTATTCCCTATATTAACGGAGAACAAAATCCAGGGTTCTTTCTTTATAACTGGAAAAACAGTCTCGGAGAATGTGCTGCTGGATGTAAATAAAATACATTTTATTTTGGCAAGGGGAGATATACGGGAGATAGTAAAAGATTTATTGGAAAGATTAGATTTTTATAGAGGAGATTTCCAGGAAGGCATCATTTTGTCTAATGAAGAGCTATTTGAAAAATATGCTATTGCAAATAGATTTGATGGAAAAGAGACAGTATTTGTAAAAAATATTTTGCAAAATGTTTTACCGAAAGATTTGAGAAAAATGATTGCAAGTGACTTATTCAAAAAATATGTGCAATTGCCAGAAGATATATTTGCGAAAGAATTGTATATGAGCAGGGATCAGATTAGATGCATGAAGGATGCAGGGATGTTTATTGGAATTCATGGGTACGATCATTATTGGTTAGGGAAATTGGCAGAGGATGAAATAAAAATAGATATTGATAAAGCATTGGATATCATGTCTGAATTTCTTGATGCTGATAGTTGGGTGATGAATTACCCATATGGTTCTTATAATGATGCTGTTTTAAATTATGTGGAAAAAAGAGGATGCGTATGTGGCTTAACAACTGAGGTTAGAATTGCAGAGGTAGGAAGAGATAACAGGTATTCCCTTCCCAGGTTAGATTGTAATGATTTTCCACCGAAAAGTGACAATTATTTGAAGTTTGAACGTTAAGAGCTGGGGTTGGAATAGCTGAAATCTCCAGAAGTATAAGAGAGGAATAATATAAATGAGCATATACGACAAATACTTTGATTTTAGAATAGCAACTGTTTGTGATATAGATGCAATAATGGCATTCATAAAGGAAGAGTGGTCAGAAAAGCATATATTGGCAAATGACCGGGAATTTTTTCAATGGCAGTATGGAAATGAACAGTTTGGAGATACAAATACAATAAATGTAGTGCTAATGGTGGATAAAGGTGGTAAAATAGTTGGAATTAATGGTTTTATTGCTTATGCAGCATCAACAGAAGAACGTTATGTGTCTAGTGCTATTACAGTGGTAAAGCCAGATTTAGAAATACCATTATGTGGGGTTGAATTAATAAAAAGATTTAAAGAAATAGTACCTGCAAAGGCATATTATAGTTCTGGTACAAATCCACATACAATGATGCCTATTGGGAAACGTGTGTTTCATTATGATACAGGTATTATGCAGCAGTATTATATGATAAATAATAAATTTGATGATTTTAAGGTTGCATGTATAAACCATTCCATTTTGTCAGAATATCGGCATACAGAAACTTTATTAAGGCCAATACAAAATATGCCAGAGGCAGAGAAATGTTTTGAATTTCAGAAGAAGGAAAAAGGACAGGGTTATAAGTCAAAAGAATTTTTTAATAAAAGGTATTTTGAGCATCCGGTTTATCAATATCAGGTATATGGAGTTCAAAATGCCGAGAAGCAGGCATATTCAGGTATATTAGTTGGACGGGAGATAGAAATTAATCAACGTAAAATTTTAAGGCTCGTAGATTATATTGGAAATTTAACATATATTGGAAACCTTGGAACAGCATTACATCAGCTTATGGATGAAAACAGTTATGAATATATTGACATGATGGTGGGAACGCTGCCTAAGGAGTTGATGAGTCAGGCGGGATTTTCTCTGCGTGAACTGGAAGATACGAATGTAATACCAACTTATTTTGAACCTTTTGTTCAGCAGAATGTGAATATCTGGTATCAGAAGAGTGATCCAGATATTGTGATTTTCAAAGCGGATGGTGATCAGGATAGACCCAATGGAAGGTAATAGGAATACTTTTGATGTATAGGAGGTAGCAGTGAGCAAAGAACTTGAACTTGATCTGGAAGGGATTATAAATTATATCAAAATCAGATATCCAGTATTGATGATTGATGGGGCAAAGGTGTTTCCAGGGGAACGGGCAACAGGATACAAAATGCTTACTTACAATGAGTTGTTTTGGCAAGGACATTACCCGGAATACCCTATTATGCCAGGGACATATCAATTAGAGGCATTGGCGCAGTTATTTTCGCTAACTTTTTTGACCCAGCAGGAGAGCGATACAGTCCCAAAGTTAGCTGGATTCGAGAATGTGCGTTTCTATAAAGAAGTGAAACCCGGATGTAGGTTGGATTTGGAAGCAGAATTAAAAAGTAATCGGCGCGGTTTGGTAAAAGGAGAGGCAAAGGCATTCGTTGATGGTGAGATCGTATGCAGCGCTGAGATGAAAACAGTGATAAGATAGGAAAACAGACAATTTTAAAATAGGGGAAGAAAGGTGTATTATAATGATGCAGATTATTAAACAAGGGAACAGTTATATTGAGGAAGTGGAAAAAGCATATCGGGAAGGATATCGCCTTTATATTGAGGGGGGGGGTAGCGGGGCATGCCTGTTATATAAAAAGGTATTTTTAAGTGATGGGAGAAACATCCCGCTAGAGGCGTTTGTAGTTGATGACAATTATTATGAACGGATTGTCAGAAAACAGGAACCTAAGATGTGTGGGCATTCTATTATCCCCATGCGAGAAATTGACCTAGAAGATGAACATGTTTTTTTGTGTGTAGGATATGCACACTACGATTTTTATGATACAGAGATAGTTATTCCTAAGATGAAGGGAAGATTTTTAGCAGGGGACAGTACATTTGTTTTTGATAAAATGGGACAGGGAAATTATCTGGATTATGATTACTATATAGAGCACAGAGCGGAGTTTGAGGCTATATGCGATAGGTTGGCGGATCAAAAGAGCAGGAAAGTCTTGGAGGCTTATATCAATCAACGGGTGAGTGGCAGATTTGAATATCTACAGAATCTGAGGGATACAATGCAATATTTTGATGATGAAATTGTGGATGTTTCTTCAGTAAATACTTTTGTTGACTGTGGGGCTTATACTGGGGACACCTATGAGCAGTTTTTAAAAGAATATCAAAGAAAAACAGGAAGCGAGTACGCGGGACAAGCATATTTATGGGAGCCGGAACCGGAAAATCTGAAAGCGCTTCACTTCAGATATGATGGAAATGGGAAAGCAGTTATCATAGAAGAAGGTGTTTGGCATACTGAGGAAACATTGTATTTATCCGGAAACGGAACAGGAGGAACCCTTGGCGGAGAAAGTTCTGAAATGAAAGTAAGAGTGGATTCTATAGATAATGTTATAAGTAAACCTGTAGATTTTATTAAAATGGATATTGAAGGGGCAGAATATCAGGCAATTTTAGGGGCCCAAAACACGATAAGAAGGAACCATCCCACTCTGGCAGTCTGCGTTTATCATAAAAGAGATGATTTGCTGAGAATTCCTGATTTGATTCAGGAATTTGGGAAAAATTATAAATTTTATCTGAGGGCATATTCATACCATTCTATAGAAATTGTCCTCTATGCTGTTTAATGTCATTTGGATAAAAAATGCCGTATGAGTCACTTTGAACCGGACAAGGAATAGTTGGATACCGTATATCCCACTATTCTTTTATCCATTCCGGTTGGACATTGAAGTAAGCCATTATGAGCAGAAATCCTTCTAGTCGCTATGTAACTATATCGCCATCAAAGCCTTGAAACAACTGTGCCTGAAACAAATGAATTAATCAAAATGCTGTAAAGTGGTGATAGAAAATTAAAAACTATAAATGAGCAAATTTAAAAAACTGCACAATGCGCCTATGCAACTAAAGCCAGGACTTCCTCAAAAAGAACGTGCCTTGCCCCACACTGGTAAATGAAACGGAGCCGTTCTTCCTGGATATGGCTATAAATATATGCATAGCCGTCTTCAAAGGACATGGCTTCACCGCATCCCGTACAGGCAACTAAATGGGCCAGCGACATCAGCAGCCAATACCTCCGGATTCCTTTCGAGGAACGCACCTGGTACTTATCAAATGCCAGTTTGTCCTTGGACTGGCGGAAGAACACCTCTATTGGCCACCGTTCCACATATCTGTCCAGAATCTCACGGGTGCTCAAGGAAACATCCGTGCTGATAAAAGCCCGCAGGGCCTTGGATGCATGGAACGCATCCTTTGGATAGCTGATCAGTACCACTGCATCATCGATGCCGTTGAGGCTTCCTTCATATCGATAGACATAATAGCTCCGACTGCCAACGGTCACGAGGCTGACATCGGCATCCGTCTTCCGCAGATGAAGGGCAAGCTCACTGATCTTCTGCTTTATGCCGCAGGGATACACTATCCGGTTCGTCTTCAGCGCACCGATGGTATAAAAGCCTTTTTTGATAAAAGCATCCATGATGCCGCCGCATGTATACCAGCTATCGCAGAGGAAATAAGAGATTACTGGCGGCACAGGCAGCTCATCGGCAATCTCCTGTACGATTTTCACCTTTGACATGGTCTTATCGTACATGATGACAGCATAATTAAGGACGATGCCGTTACAGGAGAGCATGACAGCCACGGCCTGATGTCCATAGTCCTGCTTTCCCTTGAGATGGGACTGGTGGAAATACGCATCTTCAATCGGGTGCAGAGCCTGTGACGAAGGCTTTGTCTTGGAGGAGATGGTGTCATCCACAATGCAGAACACGGGCTTTCCAGACAGCAGGGCTTCCTTATAGATGAACTGGATGACGGTGCTTTTGAGTATGTCTTCCAGCCGGGTGTCATCCCATTTCCCTTTATTGAGGAAATGTGCAACTGTAGTGCGGTGGCAAGAGCCGTATTTTTCAAAATCAATGGTCTTTCCATGGTATCCAAGAGAAAAGACGGATATCAAGATAGCCATGATATGCTTCATTGCCGTCTGAGGGAAGACACGGCATAGGTTCAATTTTTTTAAGCAGTTGTAAAGTAGCGCTGAATGGTATATACTGTTTTCTATAAGACATCATCCTCTGTAGGTTATTGTTTTCTTAGCAGATACAGTATACACCCACAAAGGCATGATGTCTTTAGTTTTATGCTATTTGAGGCAACTTTGGTAAAAATTCAAATTTGCTCATTCATAGTTAAAAAAATAAAAATCATTTGTATTATTCCCGACAGTTTATTATACTAGAAAGAAAGGAAGTACCTCCATCCACAGAGAGGAAGTGCCCAAATGGCAAGGAAAACAGGTATTGGCTATCAGGATTTTAAACATTTGATCCAAAACAATTGTTTTTATATTGATAAAACAAGCTTTGTAAAAGAATGGTGGGAAAGCGAGGATTTGGTGACATTGATTACCCGTCCCCGGAGGTTCGGGAAGACCTTGAATATGAGCATGACAGAGCAGTTTTTTTCTGTTGATTATGCCCAGGAAAAAGATTTGTTTGAAGGATTGTCCATATGGGAGGATGAAAAATACCGTGAACTCCAGGGAACATATCCGGTCATCAGCCTTTCTTATGCCAATGTAAAGGAAACGAATTATTTCAGTGCACACAGGAAGATATGCCAGATACTGGAGGATCTATATACAGACCACACCTTTTTGCTGAACAGCAGTCGATTAGAGGAAGGGGACAAATCATTTTTCCGGCGCATTTCGGTGGATATGGATGATACGGAAGCCACCTTGGCAATCCATCATCTTTCCAAATATCTGAGCCGTTACTATGGGAAAAAGGTGATTATCCTGTTGGATGAATATGATACACCTATGCAGGAAGCATATGTGGGGGATATTGGAAAGAGTTAACAGGGTTCATCCGGAGTATGTTCCATTCTGCCTTCAAGACAAACGTCTGTTTCTATTGATGGACAGATTGTTTACAACCAATTGGATGACAATGAGTATGCTATATGGAGCCTTTTTTGGGCTAGTGGATATTTGAAAGTATTGAGTTACGAAGATTTTGGATTAGGTGAAATAATGATAGCGCCAAAATATGAATTGGCGTTGACAAACCGTGAAGTTGCTTATATATTTCAGAATATGGTGAGGAGCTGGTTTTACAAAAGCCCTTCTGATTATCGCAGTTTTCTAAAAGCATTTTTGAAAAATGATATAAAGGCAATGAATATTTATATGAATAAAGTGGCTTCTGAAACATTTAGTTATTTTGATACAGGGAAAGAGCCATCAAAGACAGAGCCGGAGCGATTCTACCATGGTTTTGTGCTGGGGCTTTTGGTAGAACTTAGGGACAGGTATGTACTCACATCTTACCGGGAAAGCGGATTCGGCAGATATGATGTAGTCCTGGAGCCAAGAAAACAGGCAGATGATGCAATGATACTGGAATTTAAAGTGTGGGACGCTGTAGGTGAAAAAGACCTGCAGGACACTGTAAATGCGGCATTAACCCAAATAGAAGAAAAGAATTCCCCAGGAAAGGATACGGAAGTATGGATTTGCTTTTGAAGGGAAAAAAGTCCCGATAGGGGCAATGTTGTCTTAAGGATATCAAAACCCCAAATTTAATAAATGCTAGATTACGAATTTTAACTTGTAAAGGATTATGATTTTTACTATAATTAACATATGGTTTAGTACTGGGAGGTTAAAAATTAGCCCTTTCAAATACCTTTCGTTTTTCATTATAGAAGAAGTTTTTTCCAGAAAGGAGTTCTTATGGTAAAAACAGTTTGAATTGGGATACAGGATTTTTCAAAAATAATTACAAATGACTGTTTTTATATAGATAAAACAGATTTTATACGGGAATGGTGGGAGAGTAAGGACGAGGTGACATTAATTACCAGGCTCAGGCGATTTGGCAAAACATTGAACATGAGCATGCTAGAACAATTTTTTTCTGTGAAATATGCAGATGGAGGAAAAGTGTTTGAGGGGCTGTCGATTTGGGAGCTGGAATTTTACCGTAACCTGCAGGGGACATATCCAGTCATCAGCCTTTCTTTTGCCAATGTAAAGGAAACGAATTTTAAAACTTCCTGTTATCGGATTTGCCAGTTATTGATGAAGCAATTTGAGCAGTACGGGTTCCTGAAAGAAAGCGGATTCCTGTCAGATTCAGAAAAAAAGTACTTTGAACGAATGGCTTCGGAAATGGGGGCGGAGGATGCGCCTCTTGCTTTATACCAGTTATCGGACTATCTTTGCCGTTATTATGGTAAAAAAGTGATTATTCTTTTAGATGAATATGATACGCCTATGCAGGAAGCGTATGCATATGGATTCTAGGAGGTAATGGTGGCTTTGACCAGAAGTATGTTCCATGCAGCTTTCAAGACCAACCCATGGCTGGAACGGGCAATTATGACAGGGATTACCAGAGTCAGCAAAGAATCTGTTTTTTCTGATTTGAATAATTTGGAAGTGGTAACTAGCACATCAGAAAAATATGCAACTTCTTTTGGGTTTACGGAACAAGAAGTATTTGAGGCATTAGAAAGACAGAGATTTGGTGCGAAAAAGGAAGAAGTAAAGAGATGATATGATGGCTTTGTGTTTGGAAGTTATACAGATATTTATAATCCCTGGTCTATCCTGAATTTTTTAGATAAGGGTGAATTCGCTACTTATTGGGCAAATACCAGTTCCAACAGTCTGGTGGGGAAATTAATCCAGGAAGGCAGCAAGGATATTAAGGAGAAATTTGAAGAACTGTTTCAGGGAGGGGTTTTGCGGGCTTGCATTGATGAGCAGATTGTTTATAATCAATTAGAAGGCAATGAGCGCGCTGTGTGGTGCCTATTGGTGGCAAGCGGCTACCTGAAAGTAATTTCTTATGAAAAATATGGCGAAATCCCGGAGGGCAAGGCTCCTGAATATAAGTTGGCATTAACGAATTTAGAAGTAAAGTTGATGTTCCGGAATATGATTTATGACTGGTTTGCGGTGGCGGAGGGTAATTACAATGGCTTTATCAAAGCATTGCTTATGGATGATGTAGAAGCAATGAATTATTACATGAACAAAGTTGCCCTCACAACCTTTAGTTATTTTGATACAGGGAAACAGCCATCTGAATCAGAGCCGGAACGCTTTTATCACGGATTTGTATTAGGCTTGATTGTGGAGTTGGCAGACAGATATGTGCTCACATCCAACCGGGAGAGCGGATTCGGCAGGTACGATGTCGTTTTGGAGCCAAGGAAGCAGCAGGATGATGCGATCATACTGGAATTTAAAGTATTCCAGCCAAGGAAAGAAAAGGATCTTCAGGACACAGTAAAAGCCGCATTAGCCCAAATAGAAGAAAAGGACTACGCCGCCAGCCTTCTGGCAAAAGGAATCCCTCAGGAAAAGATATGCAGATATGGATTTGCTTTTCAGGGGAAGACTGTCCTAATCGGTACAGACGAGCAATAAGGTTTATAAAGATGTTTCCGAAAGAAGCCGATATATCTATATAAGTAAAATTACAGTTATCAAGGACGATAACGCACCAAACAGGAGGTTCCCCAGGATGAAACGTGAAGAACTGGGCAAGTTTCTCATCACACAGACGGCCGTTGTGGTAGAAGCTATGCAGAAAATTGATTTGAATACAAAAGGAATTTTATTTGTAATAGATGAAAATGAAAAATTAGTGGGCGTGGTTACAGACGGCGACATCCGCAGATGGCTGATTAAGACCGGGGATTTACAGGGAGAGGTAAGAAATTTCATGAATAGGAATCCCCGGGTTGTTTCCTGCAAAGAACGCAAAAAGGCCAAGCAGTATATGGAAAAATACGTTATCACAGCCTTGCCGGTAGTGACTGCGGAAAAGCGCATCAAAGATATTATTTTTAAAGAAGAGGGTAATTTGGAGGAAGTAAAAGAAGGAAAAAATACATTGCAGAAAGTTCCGGTTGTGATTATGGCAGGAGGCAAAGGAACCCGCCTGTATCCTTATACGAAAATTCTTCCGAAGCCCCTGATCCCAATTGGGGATATTCCTATTATGGAGCGGATTATCAATGAATTCCGAAAGTTCGGGGCAAAGGAGTTCCATGCCACAGTAAATTACAGAAAGAGTATGATTAAGTCTTATTTTTCCGATAATATCACGGACTATGAGCTGCATTATGTGGAAGAGGATAAGCCTTTGGGAACAGCAGGAAGCCTTACCCTCTTAACAGAGGAATTACATACGCCATTTATCGTAACAAACTGTGATATTTTAATTCATGCAAATTATGCAGATATCTATCAGTATCATCTAGAAACTGGAAATGAACTGACTATCGTTACAGCGTTGAAAAATATTGTTGTGCCTTATGGAGTCATCCATTCCAGTGAAAATGGAAGAATACATACCATGGAGGAGAAACCGAAGCTTTCCTATTTCGTCAATACGGGTATGTATATCTTAAGTCCTGAGCTTTTGCAGGAAATCCCGAAAGATTCTTTTTTCCATATGACGGATTTGGCAGATAAATTATTGCAGGAAGAACGCAAGGTGGGAATGTATCCAATTAGTGAGGATTCTTTTCTGGATATGGGTGAATTTGAAGAAATGCACCGTATGGAAGAGAAATTAAACCTGAAAGCGGAATAGAAGAAGACTTTCCATTTATTTAAAATCTATAAATACAGTGAAACAGGAAGGAATGTCTACATATGTGTACTATAAAACAAGAAAATAGCTGGAAGGAAAGGAAAGCATATATGAAAAAAGTATTAGTAACTGGAGCAGACGGATTTATCGGAAGCCATTTAACAGAAAGCCTACTGGAAAAAGGTTATGAGGTAAAAGCCTTTGCGTATTATAATTCTTTTAATACATGGGGATGGCTGGACAGCCTCCCTTCTGATAAATTAAAAGAAATAGAAGTGTTCACCGGAGATATCCGTGACCCAAATGGCGTACGGGAAGCTATGAAAGGAGTGGATGCAGTCTTTCATCTTGCAGCATTGATTGCAATTCCATTCAGCTATCATTCTCCAGATTCTTATGTAGATACCAATATCAAAGGCACATTAAATGTATTACAGGCAGCCCGCCAGTTAGAAATTCAGCGCGTTTTGGTAACCTCTACTTCGGAGGTATATGGGACAGCGCAATATGTACCTATTGATGAAAAGCACCCTTATCAGGGACAATCCCCTTATTCAGCCACTAAAATAGGCGCAGACCGTTTAGCGGAAAGTTTTTACCGTAGTTTTAGCCTGCCTGTTTCCATTGTACGTCCTTTTAATACTTTTGGTCCAAGGCAGTCAGCAAGGGCAGTAATCCCCACAATTATTTCACAGCTTCTGGCAGGGAAAGAGGAAATCCAGTTGGGCTCATTAACACCTACCAGAGATTTTAACTATGTGAAAGATACAGCGGCAGGTTTCATAGCTATTGCAGAATCGGACAAAACAATTGGGGAAGAAATCAATATTGCAACCCAACAGGAAATCTCTATTGGCGAACTTGCAAGGGAAATCATTGCGCAAATCAACCCGCAGGCAAGAATTATCTGTGATGAACAACGTTTGCGCCCAGAGAAAAGTGAGGTAAACCGCCTGTTGGGTGCAAATGCCAAGATAAAGGCATTGACAGACTGGAAACAGCAGTATACTTTTGGAGAAGGGATTGCAGAAACCATTGCATGGATGCAGCAAAATATGGATGCATACAAGGCTGATATTTATAATGTATAGGGAATGGCTTGGCAAACGAAGGCTGTTGCCTTGATATGGGGAACTGTGAGATATGGGAGGAGGTTTTTGTAGATGCCATATCTTACAGTTTCTATTTTTCTTGGATGACTGTATACTTCATATCTGAAAGTAAAGTTATACTATCTCTCCATTGTATTTTTCCCAAAAATCCGATATACTAAAACTCAGTAAAACCTTAGTATCCCAGCAAACTTTTTGTTTTTCAGTATACAGGGAATTTAGTAGAACCGTTTTGGCTTGCTGTCTGGCTCCAATGAGTTCCCTGTGTCGTTTGCTCTGGGGAAAAATCGGATCATCCAAAGAGAGGAGGCTCCCATGGCAAGAAAAACAGGCATCGGCCACCAAGATTTTGAAACTGTAAGGCGCACCAACAATTTTTATGTAGACAAGACAGATTTCATCCGGGAATGGTGGGAATCAAACGACATTGTGACGCTTATCGCCCGCCCAAGGCGGTTCGGCAAGACCCTGAATATGAGTATGCTGGAAAAGTTCTTTTCCATAGAATATGCCGGCCGGGGAGATTTGTTTGAAGGGCTTTCCATCTGGAAAAAGGAGGAATACCGCAAGCTGCAGGGCACGTATCCAGTCATCAGCGTTAGCTTTGCAAATGTGAAGGGCGGAACTTATGAAGTTGCCCGGGATATGTTTGCCCAAATTCTGATAGATTTGTATAACAGCTATTATTTCCTGCTGGAAAGCGATATCTTAACCCAGCAGGAAAAAGGCTACTTTGCCAGTATCAATGATGGCATGACAGATGCTGTCGCATCTATGTCTTTGAAAAGGCTTGCAATCTGCATGGAGCATTATTATGGCAAACATGTCATCATTTTGCTGGACGAATACGACACCCCCATGCAGGAAGCCTATATGAACGGCTATTGGGAGGAGATGGTGTCTTTTATCAAGAACCTATTCAATGCCACCTTCAAGACGAACCCCTGCCTGGAGCGGGCAGTCCTGACAGGGATTACAAGGGTCAGCAAAGAATCCGTCTTTTCAGACCTGAATAACCTGCGGGTGGTTACCACCACGTCAGAGGAATATGCGGAATGTTTCGGGTTCACGGAGCAGGAGGTGTTTGACGCACTGGATGAGTTTGGCCTGTCTGACCGGAGGCAGGAAGTGAAAAAATGGTATGACGGGTTCACCTTTGGGAAGAAGACGGACATCTATAACCCATGGTCTGTGCTATATTACCTTTCTGCCCGGAAAGTGGGCGCTTACTGGGCCAATACCAGCTCTAACGGCCTGGTGGGGAAGCTGGTGCAGGAAGGGAACAAGAACGTGAAGCTGGAATTTGAAACATTGCTGCGCGGGGGGACAATCCCAGTCCTTGTGGACGAGCAGATTGTGTTCAGCCAGTTGCTTGCAAAGAAGGATGCGCTGTGGAACTTCCTGCTGGCCACAGGCTACCTGAAAGTGGCGCACACGGAATCTGTGGAACCGGACGGCAGGAGCCACTGCCAGCTTGCGCTGACGAACTGGGAAGTGCAAACCATGTTTGAGGATTTGGTGCTGGGCTGGTTTGAGAGCGGGGAGAATGACTATTACAATGATTTTATCAAGGCATTGATGTTAGATGATGTGGATGCCATGAATGAATATATGAACCGGATGGCTGGGGCAACGTTCAGCTATTTTGACACAGGGAAAAAGCCGTCCAAGGAAGAACCAGAACGGTTCTACCATGGGTTTGTGCTGGGGCTTATGGTGGATTTGGCAGGCCGCTATGTGCTCATCTCCAACCGGGAGAGTGGGTTTGGCAGGTATGATGTAATGCTTGAGCCAAAAAAACGGGAAGATGACGCTATCATTATGGAATTTAAAGTATTCCGCCCAGCAAAAGAGAAGGATTTACAGGAAACGGTAGCATCCGCCCTAGCCCAGATAGAGGAAAAGAATTACGCCGCAAGCCTGCTGGCAAAAGGAATCCCGCAGGACAAGATACGCTGTTACGGCTTTGCCTTTCAAGGGAAAACAGTATTGATAGGGAGAAATGAGGAATTCCCTTGTAAATAGCCATAATTTTTACTATAATTAATACATGGTGTCCAACATGGGAGTATGCTGCATCATTATTTGAATGGAAGCGGGAAATGGCAATTTCCCAATTTAAATTTAGGAGATAGAAGAAGGACGGTAGGTAGCGATGGAATTAGAGCAGCAATTTTTAAGCCTTCTTGGGATTGTAGAAGGCTTGCAGCGGAGGGTATATCAATTAGAGGAAGAAAACAGGCTGCTGACTCGCGGGCAGAAGCAGATTCTGGAGTGGGCAGAGCAGAAGCAGCAGGACAATATTTATTTTCAGGAAAATGCAGTTTATGAACTTTGGGACAGGATACAGCACCCTATGGATGGTTTTTTCCCGAAAATTGCCAGGGGCGAGCAGGCCATTGACGAGATTGTTGCCCATGGGAAGTCTTTGGCAAGGTTCGGGGACGGGGAATTTGCAGCGATTGCAGGGCGCATCCGCCACAGGTTCCAGACAGAGGTGGAGGAGGAATTAAGCCATCGGCTGAAAGAGGTGCTCCAGTCAGAGGACAGCAACCTGCTGATTGGGATTGCCGACAATTATGGCAGTTTGGAAAAGTACACCGAGCAGTCCAGAAGGGAAATCCGCTGTTACCTGAACCCGCAGGTGCGCAAGGAGCACCTGGAGCTTCTGCACCCCGAGAAAACGTATTATGATGCTTATGTGACAAGGCCATATGTGATGTACCGTGACAACCAGACAGACGCCCCCAAAAAGCGTTTTGCATACCTGAAAAAAATATGGGATGGGCGCGACTGCATTTTTGTGGAGGGATGCTGCACAGGCCTTGGCGTGGGGAATGATTTATTTGACAATGCAAAAAGCATCCAGAGGATTTTAGGGCCTGCGGAAAACGCTTTTTCCAGATATCAGGAAATTCTGGATTGCTGCATGGCGCAGGAAAAAGGCACGCTGTTTTTGCTTGCCCTTGGAGCAGCAGCCACTGTGCTTGCCAGTGATCTGTGCAAGGCAGGGCATCAGGCGGTAGACGTAGGGCATGTGGATTTGGAGTATGAATGGTTTTTACGGCATGAAGGGTGCAGGACGCCCATAGACGGTAAGTACAACAATGAGCTGGGGGAGGAGCAGGTGCTTTTGCCCATTCAGGATGAAGCTTACCTTAGGCAGGTAATTGCAGATTTTTCATGAGGAAAGAAAAATGAACATATTATTTTATCGGTACAACAGTATTTGCGAGCCGGATGTTATTGCGGTGATGAAACGGCTGGGGCATACAGTAACTGAGATTACGGAGGAAATGAGGAACAAGGAACTGGGGGCAAGGGGACAGATGAATTTAGTCAGCGCGGCCCTGAAAAAGCAGGAAAGCCAGATGGTGTTCAGCATCAATTTTTTCCCGGTCGTTTCTGAGGTATGCAATATTTTCCACATCCCATATGTCTGCTGGATTGTGGACAGCCCCGTAATGGAGCTGTATTCCCATTCCGTGAGGAACGGGTGGAACCGTATTTTCCTGTTTGACTACGCTTTGTATGAGGAATTCCGCCCGGAGAACCCAAAGGGGATATTTTATCTGCCCTTGGGGGCGGATTATGCCCGGTTGGACCCATTGCTGGAAAACATCACGAAAAAGGACAAGGAGAAATATGCTGCTGAGGTTTCCTTTATTGGCTCCCTGTATACGGAAAAGTGCCCCTACAACCGCCTGAAAGAAGAATCCTGGATGAAAGGGTATCTGGATGGCGTGATTCAGGCGCAGCTAAAGGTCTATGGGTATAATTTTTTAGAGGAATGCATTACAGATGAAATTTTGCAGCAGTTTAAGGAAAAAGTGCCCTTTTACCAGTTCCCGGAAAAAGCAAACCACAATGACAGGGCTGCCATGGCGCACCTTTATCTGGGAAATAAAGTTACGGAGCAGGAACGGCTGCAGCTTTTGAAACGGGTGTCTGAGGAATTTTCCTTGGATTTGTATACGGCAAGTGATTTCAGCCCGCTTCCCAAGGCAAATTACCGGGGGCTGGCAAGGAGCACCACGGAAATGCCCAAGATTTTCCGCCTTTCTAAAATCAACCTGAATTTTACTTCCAAGCCTATCCGCACAGGGATTCCTTTGCGGCTTTGGGATATCTTGGGCGCTGGGGGATTTGTACTGACGAATTACCAGAGTGAAATCCCAGAGTACTTTGAAGTTGGGAAAGACCTGGATATTTTTGCCAGCGAGGAAGAATTGGTGGAGAAAATCAGGTATTACCTGGAACATGAGGAAGAACGGGAGGAAATTGCCCGGAATGGCTACCAGAAGGCGAAGGAGAAGTATTCCCTGGAACTGCGGGTGAAGCAGATTTTGCAGACCGTCTAAAAAATGGCAGCCTGATAAGCAGTTCAGGGAATGGCAAAAACAGTACCATTAACACAAAGGAATAAGTCCAGCTAAGAAATGTCAATAGGTAAAATATAAGTTTCCCAATCTGCCGTACTATAGAGGTGCAGCAGATCAGGTGTTTTTCC